>Ga0105105_10000089_pt1 | contig 40749 bp, 48 predicted proteins | sample PPLLaktember2015_4_FD_79108 | JGI IMG/M metagenome (GOLD analysis project Ga0105105, IMG submission 79108) | Freshwater sediment microbial communities from Prairie Pothole Lake near Jamestown, North Dakota, USA - PPLs Lake P8 Core (1) Depth... | ecosystem: Environmental > Aquatic > Freshwater >...
CAAGTAGGGGTCTGTTGAGCAGAAAAACTATTCGTAAAGAATGTGTCCCCATCATCAGTAGAAATTGATAATTTACTAAAACCGCTCGCATTATGGAGTACGTAAAATTTAGACCCAGACACAAATACGGCAGCAGCGTCTCCCATGTAATAACCGTCATTTGTACCAGTTTTAGTTGTCCAAGTTACTCCGAAATCCTTTGATATCTTTATTCCACCAGTACCTGCAGCAATTATTCGATGTTGATCACCCCAAACGTTGCGTACTTGTTGACCAGAAATAAGCTGCGAATAAGACTCAGCACCATCTTTCGAAAGAAGTAAACCATTTGTTGAAGGTAGTAGAATAGTATTATTCATTAATTATATCCTTTTGCAGTGTAGCTAGAAACAAAGACACCAAAAGTTAATCTTCGACGAAGATTAACTAATAGCAGAACAGTTGTATCTAAAATCTGATGCGCCAAAAGGCTCTTTTTCGTGGTTACTAAAACCTAGTTAAAAAGGAGAGACGTATGGGCGACACACTTTACGAAACATTAGAAGACGAAAATCCAGTGCCAATGCCACCACCAGAAGAAGGAGACGGTGGAGGAAACGAAGGTGGTGCTGGAAGCGGTAAGGTTAACCCACAAGTAATAGATGCACTTACAATCGGAACTGTAAACACCATTGCTGCTGCTGCGTCAAATGCAATGGCAAATTTGTATCAACATCAAATAAACCACAGCCGACGATTAGATTCTATGGCAGAGGCTTATTTAGGTAAGATACTAGAAAGAATGGCGTCCGATGACCCTGTGGAGACTATAGCTATCTCGAAATTATTTAAAGGAGAAGCAGACAGCAGTATCAATTCGTTACTTTCTCAATTGAGTGCTTCACAACAGGGGGCAAAAATAGCGCAGTCCACGCCGGGCGACGTCTCCTCGGAACTCACAAAAGTAGGTGCGGCTGTGTCCTCACTACAAGGGCAAATAGGAGGACTAGTAGGTATCCTTCAGCAGATGCTTGGTACGACTGGTGGAGTACAAATGGCACCTATGGTTTTATCTAAAGGTGTAAATAAAAAGCTTCCGCCGCCAGAGGTACCAGAGGAGAATAAAGTAGAGGATGTTCCTTGGGTCGGTAAATACCCAACAGTCACCATCAAGTATTCTTAAAAAGGGGTGTTCTATGGCCGCAGATTTAAATGAGCATTTATTAAAAATGATGAAAGAGTTACAAACACTTGTTCTTGAAAGAGATAAAAAAGAGCTTGATGAAGCTAAAAAGATCATCGAGATTTGTAAAACAAGTAAACAAGATCTTATCAAAACCTTTCAACAGTATTTAAATAATTTAAGTCGCGGAAGTGCGAACACTAATAGTCTCTCAGAGGAAAACAATCCTGTTCCTACTCCAGAAGCACCTAATCCGGAGCCCAATACCCCAGAGCTAGAACCAGAGATTCCTGAGACGGAGCCCAACAAACCAGAATCCCCTAAACAGCCGGAAGGAGGAATACCAATGCCTTCATTTCCCATTCCTATTCCTCTTCCTAAATTTGATTGCCCTGTATTAGCTTTTTGTTCAGTAAAAGGACTATGTCCTATGTGTCCTGCAAAACCTACTCCTACTCCAAAGCCTACTCCTATTCCAGAACCTATTCCTCCTCCAGAAGAATCAAATCCTGATCCGCTACCACCAGAAGAGCCTACTCCTATTCCAGAGCCCTCACCTATTCCTATTCCAGAGCCAATACCAGATGAGGATCCTGTTATCCCAGAACCAATGCCTCCGCCACAATGTGCGTGTAAAACAGGAGGTAAATGCCCATGGGTACCAGAAAAGGAGTTACCAATACCTCCTAAACCAATGCCTCCTCCGCCACCAGTGCAGGAACCTACACAAAAGAAAGGATTTTTCTCCCGTTTCTCTAAAAAACAAAAGCACTAAGATTTAGTTTGGAATCTAAACATATCTTAAGGATAGACAGCCATGCCCTTTATCGTGAGAAATGCGTCATCTGTAACAGCTTTCCATCTTTTTGATCAATATTTAGATCTGATCCTAGCACCATCAGAACATGTTGATCTTGAGCAAGTGTTTCCCGAAGACTCTCTTTACATGTCCTCTGTGTCACCAAACATCCTTTATACTGCAATTCAAAACAGCGACATCGTCCGACGAGACGATTCAGACACGGCAGACATTCCTGCAGTTAATGCATTTGATGATGCAATCTGGCGCTGGTCCCCTACTCGGCAACAAAAAGAAGCTCTAGTGGGTACCCCTGTCTCACCATCGTCGATTAATAAGTATCTAACGCGTGGCGTGCTTTCCGTAAAAGCAAATGTAGGTGGTACTGCTCGTTATGGTGATCTGGTTTTTATTGGTGGCTCTAACGTATCTATTACAGATGATGGTGCAGGTAATTTCACCTTTGCTGCTTCTGGAACAACTCCCTACGGAACACCGGTAACTCAAACACCAGATCAAACAAACGCCGAGGGAACCGCAACCAGTGCCGCAAGATCTGATCATATTCATAATATACCCGCAGACGCACCAACCACTACGCTCTCTCCTGCGACAAGTAACGCAGAGGGTACAGGATCTTCCTTTGCGCGAAATGACCATACACACGCAATTGCTACTGCACTCACGGCAGTAATTACAACCATTCAGCCAGATGCAGTGGCAGCGCAAGGTACGCAAGATAGCTTCGCACGCGGAGATCATACACATGCGATTGTAGCTGATGCACCTACCACCTCTTTGTCTGCTACCACGACAAATGCAGAAGGAACATCTACCTCATTCTCAAGAGCAGATCACACGCACGCAATAACAACCGGTGCACCTTCTACTCAAACACCTGATCAAACCAACGCTGCAGGAACTAGTGCTAACCTAGCGAGAGCCGACCATATCCATAATATACCAGCAGACATTGCAGTCTCTGTCGGATCCACTAACGCAGAAGGAACATCCACCTCGTTTTCAAGAGCAGATCATGTTCATTCTATTATAGCCAAGGTTAAATCCGGCATAGTCGCTTCCGGCTCTTTTACTGGAAACCCCAAAAAAGCAACGGTCACTTTTTCCTCTGCTTTTTCTACTACAAACTATGCCGTTACTATTACAGGTATCGATGCCCGATCTTGGACTTATGAAAGTAAAGCCACTACTGGTTTTACCATAAACGCTAACGCTAATGCCAACTTGACCGGAGAGGTGTCGTGGGACGCAATTGAAAATGGAAGCTAACAAGATTTAATACGTAAATTACTGCTGTGTTGATACTAGGTTTCTAACTATAACCAATGCAGTTATCTCTAAAACATAAAAGGAGCGACTAAATGAGTTTTAAAGTAATAAACAAAAGTACAACGACCGCAGTGGTACTCCAAGACGACTACGTGGATATCACAATCGCACCGTTAGAAGTGGTCGATTTGGAAAACATCTACCAAGGTGAACTCTGGAGATTCACATTCTCTGCCCAAAACGTAGTAGGTGGAGGAGCACTCCTAACTGCTATTCAAAACGGAGACATCGTCCGCCTAAAGGATGATGGGGTAACAGAACTACCCTTTCCTGCTGCCGCGTCGTCTCTCGTCGTCCAAGATCTAACTTACACTGCTGATTATGCTTGGGAATACGGCAATCAGATCTCCATCGCATATGTTGCTGGTGGAACTGCAGGTTCTGAAACAGTCTCTGTTGTTGGAAATGCTATTTCTGTTTCTATCGCAGATGGTGTGTCTACCGCAGACCAAATTAAAGCAGCCGTAGATGCTAGCCCAGCCGCTTCTTACCTAGTCAATGTGACGGTAACAGGCACAGGTTCTGACCCTCAAGATGCTGCAGTAGCAGATAGTCTAGAAAATGGATCAGATGATCCATTTGCGGACGCAATCTGGCTTTGGCACCCCACAAAATATCAACTTCTCGCTCTCAGCCAAATTCAAGGCGCTAACGAGAACAACTATTATGTAACTAGCCAAGATCCAAAAATGCAAGCAGGCGAAGATACTCAAGACGTCGGAGCTACCACTTCCGATGGTTCTCTTGACGCATATGCTCGTGCCGATCACATCCACCGTGGTCTTCACTCCTTAAAAGCTAACGGCCTTGGTACTGCTAGATACGGAGACGTCACACTTCAAGCTGGCGCTAGTGTAACTATTACAGATAACGGATTAGGCACTTTCACCTTTGATGTTGCCACTTCCGCTACAACTGAACTTCAAGTTGGAGAAGGTACAGGATTAGACGCAAGTTACAACTCAGGTAAAGCCGTTATCGATGGCGTTGTATACCAAATATCTGCAGGCACAATCACCGTAGTAGATGATGCTACAAACTATGTTTACGTGGATATAGACGGTACAGTTAAAACTAATACCACCGGCTACCCAGCAGGAAGTATGCCTCTAGCTGTTGTTGTTTCTGCAAGTGGCGATATCACGAGCGTAACTGATAGTCGTTCATTCATTAACCAAAATCTCGTTTGGGGTGATACAAGCGACGTCACTACCATCCAACCTGACGCCACTGCTAATCAAGGAGCATCCGAGAAGTATGCACGCGCAGATCACACACATGCTATCGTAGCAGACGCTCCGTTATTCTTAGGCGAAACTGGCTCCGGTGCGGCTAATGCAGAAGGCGATGCTACATCTTTTGCTCGTGCAGACCACGAACACAAATGGCAACTCGTAACCTCCTTCGCAGGACTGCCAGCATCTCCAGTAGACGGTCAAATGGTATGGGCAAAGTACGGTGTGTTTAACGGGTTGTTTTATTATGACTCAACTCGGACTGCATGGCTCTCCATGAGTGAAAACGTGAAACACTGGAACAGTGGAACAAACGTATCTGCTGTTACCGTTAACTTAATTTCTAACGTTGACGATACACAGCAAGATAATGATTATCCAAACCCTTATTCCATTACCATTACTGGTCTTCTCGGCTGTCAAGCAAATGCACTCACAACAGACAACAACACTAAGTTTGAAGTGGCTGTTTATGACCTCTCTACAGGTGCCGTCACACAAGATGTTGCTAACGTCACATTAAGTACCGTAGGCGCAAGAGCAGTAAGAAATATGGCAGTCAACGTAAATGTTGCAGACCTCACCGTTCTTTCTGCACGTCGAGTTAAAACTGGAACAGGTACTGCACAAGTAACACGTCCAGCACTTTCCGTTTTCTATCGAGTTCGTTTGGCCTAAGACAATAAGAGGTAGGCTCTAAGAAGCCTACCTCTCTTTTTACACCAGTAGGGAGATAATGAGTGGGACATAGAACAAACATTGTGGTTATATCTACAGGTATAATTAGAAACCTACTTAAGACACCTTATTATCTTCGCATACCAGAAGAATCTACCACATTTAAAGAACGAGCCAGTCGTCCAAGTAGAACAATAAAAATTCTACCCAATAGCGATATTGAACTCGACTACCGAATGTGGAAACTCGTAGAAGATGAACTCATTATCAAAGATAACCTCAAGGTATTAAAAATAATTCGCTATCCATCGTACGCAGCACCCTCACCTGCTCTCACAGTTATTAATAACTATTTTGATCTACCGCCAGCACCAGCACCTGGAACTATCGTGTGGGTACAGTACGGTGGTTATCAAGGGATTTTCTATTATGACGAAGATCGAGGAGAATGGTTATCGGAGAACGAGACCACATTAACATGGTCGTCATCAACAAGTTCGGATGCACAATTTTTAAACCTCGTGAGCGGTTCGGATGACACACGACCAGATAACGACTATCAGCCAAAAACACCCATAACTATTACCGGTATCGCAGCCAGCCAAGCAAACCCACTCGAAGTAGGAAATGCAACAAGATTTGAAGTCAGTACTCATAGCCTAACATCTGGAATAACCGTACCAAACGTTGTGACACTAGATCTTACAGTAATAGGAGATAGAGGAGTCAGTAAGACTGATATCAATGTTCCCATCGACGATGAGATGATTATCTCCGCAAATAGAACTAAATTGCTAGGCGACCTACCAGTAAAACGACCGGCTATGACCGCTTGGTATAGAGAGAGATTAGTGCCTTAATCTAGTAATAAGATTTAATTCTGTATGCTACAAAAAATAGCCACCTCGCCCACACACAAAAAGGACGAGAGATGTGAATACTGATTTGTCTCTTAACTAGAGGAATAATAATGTTAGAAAGACACCACGATAAAAGAGTTCGCGTTTATGCCTCTTCGGCAATAGCAGATTTTCCAAAAACAACCGAAGCAGCAAAAGAACGAATCAGAAAAGTGGAAATTCTCGATAAAAAGAAAACCGTTGCAGCAGTGAACGGAGTACACATCGACTATAGCTGGCTCAAAGGCGCGAGTGAAACATATCAGATTTCCGACGACATAAAAGATTATTGTATCCAAGAAGTCCCCATTGTAACTGTTGGAATTCCCAACAGAAATTTACATAGTTTCCCATTTTCTGAGGTAAGTCATTTCGATCCGCGTTTCGGACAATTTGTGTACAGAACCTTTGTGGGAAAACCGACTTTCGCAGATCATTGTTTTCCAGCAGGAACCTTAATCTCGACTCAAGATGGACTGAAAGCTATCGAGAAATTAGAGATTGGTGATTTAGTCCTTACAGATAAAATGCGTTATAGACCCGTGACGCAGCTATTCTCCAACGGAATTAAACCTGTCGTGCGCCTTAAAATACAGGGCATCATGGAGCACTTGGAGGTAACCGAAAATCATCCTATTCTCGTCGTAGACCGTCGCCAAGTATTTGATGAAAAAAATCAAACATGCCAGCAAAAATATAAGCCACATTTTAGAGCTGTATCTGATGTGTATGTTGGGGATTACGTGGCTATTCCTAGATGCATAGTAGATAAAGACATAACTATCGTCCCCGAAAATGGTGGACGTGGGATCATTGCAGATAATCTACTTCTAATGCCTATTCTAGATATCATTGATGAGAACAAAGAGGTTAACGTATACAATATTGAAGTAGAAGAGGATCATACCTACGTCGCAGGTGGCATCATCGTTCATAATTGTAACAAAAACCACCTAGAGGCAAAAGGTGTTCATTTCGACTCTTCACTCCGTTACGTTCCGGGGTGGGACGTTTGGAAAATTTATGTGCTTCTCGGATATGACCGTACTAAAGATACAACATTAGCAAGACAGATTGAAAAAGGGCAGAGGCGTAGTTATTCAATGGGCGCGTGGGTGTCTTACTTTCTTTCAAGCCTTACAGGGCAAATCGAGAACAGCAACCAACCCCTAAAGTATCCAAAAGGTACCGTACACAACAACAAATTAAGCTATAGCCTTTGTACTGGATGCGAATTTTTTGAAACATCTTCGGTAGTTGGACCTGCGGACGTTACTGCTGAATCACATCAAATATGGTATTTTTAACTTGTTAAATTAAACAATACTCTATACTATCTACCTCGTCAAGTTATTAGGAGGTCGGTAGTTATGTTAGATCAAAATATTTGGTTAGATCGGTTAAAAGAGGCCGAGCGATTTGGATATTCAGCCGCAGACACTCTTGCAACTTTTGGTTATTCGTACCCTACGCGTGCAATCCACAAAATTGTACTTAAATGCTGGAAGTGTTCGTCTCTCGTTCCTTGGTTAGTTGGGGACTTTTATCGAAAACACGTGCGAGAAAATAAAGCATATCGTTGCCGCTCTTGTTTGCAGTATACCTTAGAAGATATTCAACAAAAAATTGATGTTATTTTTGGTCAAGGGCTTATTACGGTAGCGCCTAATCAAGTTTATACCGGAGTCCGCGATCCTCTAAAATTTATAGATAGAGACTATGGTGAATGGACAAGTGCCGCTTTTAACCTGATCACAAATAAAAACACGCATCCCAAACGCTCAATAGAAAAACGCAAGCAAACAAATTTAGCTAAATACGGCCACGAGAATGCTTTTGGAAGTAAGCAGATAAAAGAAAAAATCAAACAAACGAATAAAGAAAAGTATGGGGTGGAAAACCCCATGCAGAACGCAGAGATTAAAGAGAGACTGAAGAATACCTTCATTGAAAATTATGGATGTCCTGTTCCTCTTGTTGGAAATGAGAATGTTATCGAAAAGACAAAGAAGACTAACTTAGAACGTTATGGTAGAGAAAACTACGCAAACGTCACACATGATAAATCATATACAACTGAATACAGAAGCTGGATAGGTATGATCTCTCGTTGTTGCAACGAAAAAGATACCAGTTATCCTAATTATGGAGGACGCGGAATAAAAGTGTGTGACGAATGGCTTAATTCCTTTTCCAAATTCTATGCCGATATGGGAAGTATGCCTAAAGATGGTAAACGATATTCAATAGATCGAATCGATACCAACACAGATTACACCCCTACTAATTGCCGATGGGCTACCTATACAGAGCAAGCTAATAACAAAAGAAACAATGTGAATCTAACTTATAGGGGTCGGACACAGACGTTAGTGCAATGGGCAGATGAGCTAAGCATAAACCGAAATACGCTTCAAGGTAGAATTCAAAAACACCATTGGAGCGTAGAAAGGGCTTTATCTACTCCGGCACGCAAAAAAAGTCTGTAAACTTAATCGCCTACGTAATAATGACATATTAAGTATTGGCACTGTATGCCAATGTGATGTACTGTGTCAAGTAGGAGGTGACACATATGATTAAAATTTCAGGCTATTTAACTCAAACAAAATTAGAAGCAGCATTAAAACAAATAATCCCAGAAGCACAGTGGTTAGGAAAAGAGATTCGACAAGGTAAATATAGATGGGATATGGGCTACAAAGACAGTAGTGGTACTACCACTGTTGTTGAATTTGATGGGGATTCTCACTATAGAGATTCTTTAGTTATTAAACGTGATCGAATTAAAGATGCCACGGCTACTGTTCTCGGCTATAAAACCGTGCGTATACCTTATTGGATACAATTAACATCCGAAACGTTAAAATACTATTTTAACTTAGATGCAGACGTAGATCAAAATTTTCAACATGGATTTATCACCACTAAATATTTTCCTTCCTCTTTCTGTGATCTAGGTCTAGATCGGTTTATTAACGAAATTTGCATTCTTCCTGACAGCGTGAGAAATAAGGTTCTTGATTCTCTCGATATGCAGATACAGAAACATGGTATGTTATACGTCATCCCGAAAACATTTGCACAACGTAGCGATATCTGTTTCCCACGAAAAATACCTGACGAATACAAAGACTACTATGCCGAATATCTAACACTTGGCGGTGAAAAATCCGAAGATCTATATTACTACCATCTGGAAGTGTTTTTCTGTTTAACTATGGATGCATATGTATTTGGTGATGGTATACGAGAGCAAGCATTTCTGAATTGGGTTACGCATATCGAAGACATAGACGAAGCGTCTCGTTTTTTTGAATCCGTAACTAACATAAATCCCTACTCCTAGTTTCCACCTCCTACTAAGATTAACTCTTAGAATCCCAGATCGACTGCGGTTGACTGGCCCGCCTTGCTCTTCTTTTTTAGAGAGTAAGGCTTACTTATTTGTGGGAGACACGGATGTTTATGCGAAGACAGGCAGACAACACATTTAAAAGCATAGTCGCCAGAATCTACGTCATTGCATCCAGCATAGATCTTTACCATGGTGGTGATCTCGATAATCTTAAAAAACTAAAAAAGAGTTTTTCCATACTAACTCCTGACGAGAAGAGGAGTGTTCCCAGCACAGGAGGAGATAAGATTGGTTTATCTTCTAGTACGGATAAGAATATTGCGCTGCAGTACTCAAGGGTATTTGGTACTAATAGGCTAATAAAATTTACTTTAGCTTCTGATGCTAAAATATATGATATCGACTCAAAGGGAAAAGGTATTGATGAGGTACTTTCTAATGACGAGATAGTTGTAATTCAAAAAGACTGGGACGCGATTAGAGATGTTGGGTGTCATGAGAAAGAATATCGTATATTAAAAAATAGACACGTACAGCAGGTTAAGCTCGTATAGGAGATTTGAACGAACGCTATGCGAGGGCTACGCAAGAACAACGTTGGCATATGTCTTCAGAAGAGCTAGACAGAAGAATTGAAAAACAGCAATCCAAATAAAGTGTTAAGTATTATGCTATACTTGAAAAGTCACAATCTTCTCTCTCGGAGGAAAAAATGAAAACATTTCTCATAAAGATGGAGCGGAACAAAAGATGCCCATGTTGCCGATTGTCAGATTACGAATGTCTATATTCCGAAGAACCGAATGGATGTTGCGACGGAAAATTGGACGAAAGGCCGGATTGGTGTCCTTTGGTAGAGGTTGATTGTACTGACATTGCTGGGAAACAATTTCACGTTCGCTACAAATGAAACCATTTTGAACATGGCCAATTAAGCCTCTGTGCTTAGTTCCTTTAGCCAAGACGTTACTTTCACTGCTTCGGGAAAGGGAAGAACATATTCTTCTTCGTTCCACACGCCCCAACCACATCGAAGTCTATGATCTGCTTCGAACTGATTTAGTACTTCTACAATCTTGAGAAACTTACTTATTTCTTCTTTTGTTGGCATTTACATCTCCTTTGTAGAATAATGATTTTAACTACCTTACTGCACATAATTAGCCTTGTCTATATCCACACATCTAGGTGAAATCTTCCACGAAGATTCATTAATAGAAAAAATAATTTAGTGAAGAGGTAGAGTAGATGCAATGTTCTATGTGCCATAATTACTTTTCTGACGATGGGACTTGTCCTGTGTGCGGAAAAATTAATTTTAAATCGGAGATATTGTCTCGCTATCAAATTATATCTACTAATTTTTCTAAACAGTTGCAGAATGATCCGTTCTATCAGCAACTAAAAGACTATATAATCGGCGATAGCGATACTACGGCAAAAGACGCTCCTAAATTTAAAACTCCGGAAGCAAGGACGTACAAGAAAAAATTTGATGTTCTTTACGAGAAGCTAGGAGGAAATAGAACAATCACGCTTTATCGATCTCACGCATTAAGCTATTACGAGGATGATCTTAAAAACGGAGAGGCATTTCAGAGCGACCGTCTCATGTCGTTCACAGATAGTCGTGAACAAGCAGAGGCTATGGCAGAATCACGTGCGGAAAGAAATCGGGATAACGAGGATTTTGAAGAAGGGGAGATCCCTTCACATTTTGTCATCAGTGTTAAAGCCCCTACGTCCAGAATCTATTTTCACCACAAATACGACCCTAGTGTTTCTAGTCATCATGTGGCCGAACAAGAAGTGACGATAGATCCAAATGGCCTACCTATTAAAGTACTTAAAAAATACGCCTAGAGAAGAACAAGATTTATTTATATCACAAATTAAACTGGGTAACGATACTTATACCATAAATACATATTGGGGGGATCATGGCTAACGACAGAAAAGTGGAACTCGAACAACTTTCGGAAGAAGTGTTCAACGATCTTCTTAACGAAGTGAATGAGCAAGTGCTTAATGTGTCAAAAAAGGCGCAAGATAAGATCAACAAACTTTTATCTCGTTTTAACATAGAATGTTCTTTAACTTTAAATTATCGATTACTTACCGAAGATGTGATCACTAAACAGGAAAAGAAAAAAAAGCCCAAAAAGATTAAGTAAGAGATCCTAGTGTCTATAATTTGAGCAACGCGAAAAATTAGGAGAATAACATGGCTGATATTACCAGAATAAGTCGGTTTGTCGGTGGTCTACCTAGAGATGTAGATCTTACGGAAAACTCGCTTCATGTTCTTAGTGTGAAAGTTGGTACAACTGATCCTTACGAACTAAACAAAGACATGGCTACTTTACTGGGTACTATCTATAATCCTGCTGCTGGTCTTCCTGCTGCAAACTTATCTGCGGGAGCAAAGCAAGCGACACTTGAGAGCAAACTGGCTGCGCTGCGAGTTGGCGTTCTTGCTTTTGAACCAACCACAGGTAATACATCTGATATCGTTACCTTGGAGGTTCAAGGTGCTGCTGCTGTTGATACTCCAATAGGTGCTGGGGCAGGAATCTCTTCTGCTTCTGCTAAAGGTATATTCGTAGGTACCGTAAGTGGTTCTGCGGATATCGGTAAAGTTTTAATCCGAGTTAATGGAACAGACAACGGTTTTGATGATGGTACCGGCGATGAAATCTATGGTGTGCTTTCTGAGTCGGGTGGTGTATTCACTCTTTCGTATAAGACTGCTGCGGGCGGTGATTATACAATTCAAGCATCGGATACCACATCCAAGTTCGATTTTTACTTCATTGAAGTTATGGATTTGTACAGCTTCGGTGTTGATCGTCTTTTAATGCCAGCTATCGGCGGGGTTGTTGATGCAACGACTGCTAGTTCGGTTTATGCAGAATCGTCAGCTCGTATAGCCGCAGATAATGCAGAGATCACAGCACGCCAAGATGCTGATAGCACTTTAACTTCGAATTTAAACACCGAAATTACAGCACGCCAAGATGCTGATAGCACTTTAACTTCGAATTTAAACATCGAAATTACAGCTCGTCAAGATGCTGATAGTACTTTAACTTCGAATTTAAACATCGAAATTACAGCACGCCAAGATGCTGATAGCACTTTAACTTCGAATTTAAACATCGAAATTACAGCGCGTCAAGATGCTGATAGTACCCTACAGGCAAACCTAAACAGTGAAATCACAGCTAGAATGGCAGCAGATAGTTCTCTGCAAACTGAGCTGGATGTAACACAAGCTTCAATAGGTGATGCAATCAATGGTGATGGATCTTGGAGCGGCTTCGACCTCACCAACTACCTTGACGCTGAGTTAACGATCACAGAAGCGTTAAAGAAACTAGATGAAACAATTGGTGCTCTAATATCAAATGCTATTGACGTATCTTTTGTTGCTGCGACTGGTGGAATTTCTGCCGGTGACGTTGTTGCATTGAATCCTTCTGTAGCCGGTGAAGTTATTAAGGCGAACGCTAGTGCAATCGCTACATGTGAAAGTGTAGTGGGTGTGGCAATGGAAACTAAGTCTGCAGGAGCGGCAGTTCTTGTTAGAACATTCGGAGAAGCTACCGTAACTGGAGAATCTGCGTTTGATGTTGGTAAGAGGGTATATGCCTTTACTTCAGCAGGTCAAGCAACTAAAACTGCTCCATCTACATTAGATAACGTAGTCTATTTAATCGGTGGTGCAACTGCTGCTAACAAGGTGTTTGTTAACACTAACCTTGAGTATGTTGTTAACTAATTACTAAAGGCTCCTGATAATGGAGCCTACCTCTCTTTCTTTCTGCTTATGTACATTTAAGAAAAAGGAGAATTTATGATTTTAGTATTACAAGATGCAGTCACTTCTGCTCCTATCGGTGAGATGGAAGCAGACTTCGTTCCTGTTGTTGGTGATACCTTCATTTATCATGAAGGTTTGCCTGACGAGGCCATCTACATTATAGCAAAAAGACTGATTCCTACTCTTATGAGAGATGGAGTGAAGGTCATTCGATTACGTGTTAGACTTGCAACCTAATCACTAAGTCGGTGCGAAGAATTAGACAGAATGACACTGGAGATTAGTGAAGCCTCCCCTCCCTTTAGGGAGGGACTTCTTGTTACCAAGTCCATATAACACAATTTGCAAATAATAGATGTCTTATGGCAAATTTCTGGTAGAAATACTTGCCCCCCTAAGATTCAATTTTATAGTTTACAAAAAAGTGAGCAGTGGAAATCTGTTATTTGTAAGCTGATAACTGTGAAGTCTGCTACTTGCCTTATAGAACTATTTAACGTTAAGGTGCGGATTATGGGGTATGTTTATAAAAATGGAATGCGCTACTTAGTAAAGAAAGAGGAAGACACGACTGGTTATCACTCGCATAGCGATATATCCGCAAAAATAGGTACAAATAGTGTACGTACTTTTAATTTTCACATTGATTCAAAAATAAGTGCAGGCGTATATTTACCTTTTAAAGTAAAACTAAAAAAGATAAACAGCGTTAAATTGAATAATTATAAACTAACCGCAAAATTAGATTATGTACTAAAAGATAATTCCTCTATTGCATTTACGTTTAATTTAACTGCAAAAGACAAAATAGAAGTGGAAGGATTTGTTGATGTCATTATTTGATCCTGTTTGTTATTCGGTTAATTCCACCGCAATGGGAGATGTGCTTGCCGCTGTTCCTGTCGTAAAATACGCCATAAATACCTACCATAAAGAATGTGATTATCGCGTAATTGCATCAAGGCATTTTAGATGTTTATTTCCTTTTGTGCCGGACGATAAGTTTTTGGTGATGGAAGACGACACATGGAGATTTGATAAGACATATTCTATCCGAAGACTTAATGATGTAGAGCCAAAGGGAGGTAATCTCTGCAGATTAACCCCATCAAAAATGGCACTTTCTCACTATGCATCAATTGGGCTTATGGGAGAGATTTTATCTAAACAACATTATGCTTATGTTCCGTTAGAAGAAGTAGACATTGCTAAATTTGATGTTGATTTTAATAAAGCAATAGTTCTGATTGTTTCCTATCGAGACATAAACCGTTCTATACCTAATGAAGAATTATTAAAAATAGCAGAATATGTTCATAGCCGAGGGTACACTCCTGTCTACGTAGGAAAAACAGATCAGGGTGCGTGGAAAAATCGGCCTCCAGTATCTCCGTTTTCTCCTCCTCCGTACGGAGTAGATCTTAGGAACAAAACCACAATACCAGAACTTGCTTCTATCATGGCCAAATCGGTAGCTGTCCTTGGTGTGGATAGTGGTCCTATTCATTTAGCGGGGACTACGTCTACTACAATTATTTCTGGGTATACAAATGTTGATTGGCGACATCGAATCCCAACTAGGTTGCGCGGTAGAACTATCGTAATAGAGCCAGATCCAATTGAATGCAGGTACTGCTCGTCGAGGTGGTTAAAAAATTCATATGATTTTTTATATTGCTATTATGATCATAATGAATGTGCCAAGAGCTTAAGAGCGGAGAAGTATATTAATGCACTCAACTCCGTCATAGGGGAGTTGCCGCAAGATCGAATGAGTTTTTCAAACGCTTGGGATTTAGTAAAACCATCTCTTTTAGGTCACGACAAGTCAAAGAATCTCCATAGTGAGATGTGTATGACAAGTGACGTAGAAGGAGATTTTGCAGAGATCGGTGTGTTCAAAGGAAGCACATCTAAAATGATGCGCCTTGTTTTTCCCGAAAGAAAGCTTCACTGTTATGATACTTTCTGTGGAATAGCAGGTGCAGATGCTTCGGTAGATCAGCATAAAAACGGGGAATTTGCTGTTCCTTTATCCGTTGTGAAATCCATTGTTGGGGAAGATAATGTGGAATATCACGTAGGTGAATTCCCCAAATCATATTTATCCGAAGATAAAAAACCAAAATTTTCGTTTGTTCACGTTGATTTAGATACCTATGCAGGAACAAAGGCGGCATTAGACTATATATTTCCTTCGCTTCCTGTAGGTGGAACAATATTGTTTGATGACTACCGTTGGCCAAGCTGTACTGGTGTAGAAAAAGCGATTATAGAATGGCTCGAAACGCACCACAACGATTGTCAGGTTAGAGAATATAGGCATCAATGCGCCATTACGAAAAGGTGAAAATATGATATTAGCAGATCCTGTATGTTACAGCTTGAATAGCATTTCTATGGGAGATGTGATCGCTGCTGCTCCGATTGTCAAATATGCTATTGATACTTTCCATAGTAACACTGAGTATAAAGTCTTAGCTAGATCTTATTATAATGATCTCTTCACTTTCTTTCCTAAAGATAAACTAGGAGATCAAAGTCAGCCGCATTCTTTTTCTTTACCTTGGCAAATTAGGTATTTAAATACACCAAAGAGTGGTAACGCAAGAACAACTTCTATGCATATGCATCTATCTACATTTGCATCCATACAGCTTTTAAATAGGTTAATTCCAGAAGAGGCTATGAGATACCTTCCTCTACCGAAAGTAGATGTAAGCCATTTTGATGTGGACTTTTCTAAAGCTGTATTAATCGTTGTTACATATAGGGATGAGGTAAGAAAAATACCATTTGATGCTGTAGATGGAATAGCAAAATGGGTGAAGAGTAAAGGTTTAATTCCTGTGTATATTGGGAAAGTAGACACGTCTGATATGTGGAAAGATTCACCATTTCTTCTAGCTTTTGAATCTCTTCCAGAAGGAGTGAATCTACTAAATAAAACCACTATTCTTGAGATGGCTAGTATCATGGCAAAGTCTCGTGCAGTGGTAGGAATGGACAGTGGTCCTATTCACGTAGCGGGTACTACAGATGTTCCGATTGTTTGTGGTTTTACTAATGTTGCACCAGAGCATCGAATCCCAATACGAGAAAAAGGTGTCTTTATTCCTGTTGTTCCTGATGAAGAATGTCGTCACTGTCAAAGCCGTTGGTGTCTTAACTACCACGATTTTGGTTACTGCTACTTTAAACACGCTAACTGTGTAAAACAGATGACAGCGGAAAAATTTATCAAAGCACTTACTGACTTGGGGTTGGGCGAGAATCTTTGATCAAAAGATCTTAACGGGCAGGATGTAAATAAAAGTACGCGTGTTGACCAAAAGCGTTATTCCAAATGTAGTTCTCACAGCTAAACTGATGCGCGAGAGCTACAGGTGCGAAGATGAAACCTTTATCTTCTAAGTAGGTACGATACCATTGACATATAGCAACATCTTCTGGGTGCGTTTGTTTTATATTAGGATCTTCCATTAAGAATTCTTGAAGCCTTCTACTTCTTAGCGAGAAACCACCATTTCCTACTAAATGAGTTGGATTCATATTAGGCTGGAGTTGGGATGAATGCCAAGGAGATCCTATATAGTCATACTTTAAAAATTCTGGATTCCACTTATCTATGTTTACAATAAACCCATCAGTTTGAACCACAAGAACAAATTCTGTCTTGATATAAGCACCAAGCCTTTTAACCATAAAGTGGGAGTATGCTTGTCGCGATGTTATGTGATCAATAGGGACTATGTAAGGATCATCAGCTTCAAAATGAGTGAAGAACTTAGCATCACCAAACTCGCATAGGTTGATGCAGTGCTGAAGCACACGCCTCGCTGGCTTATATTCTCTCCCGTCAACGATCGCCACAGTTACTTGTGGGAGGGCTAATCTTTTAACTCGTGTGTCATTTAAAAGTAAGTCAACCATTGTGTAAAGCCTTTTTCGTAAAACTTTAAGGGTGTCGGTCGTGGCGACCGACACTAAGTCGCTCGTCTAATGACTAGTCACAGAATAATTGGTAAAGTGTTCCAGAAACAACTGTAATGAAAGAGTTTCCAGCTAGTTTGAGTTTCCCCCCTGGTTTGACTGTAATGGTTTTACCTCCGTTCATATCTCCTACTTTAGCTACATTCAAAGTAAGCTCATCTGTGGCTTCTATTACGATATCTTCCAAAAGAGTTATTGTACTTCCTACAGGATATAAAACAGAGGGGCCTTTACCGTAATAAATTGTACCTCCGTTTATTCCTGCATAAATTCTGATGCCAGTTCCACTAAGTCCTACTGCACTCCAATCACGAGAAGATTCTGTTACTTCCCAATTAGCACCACCGTCTGTGGACACGTACAGAGCACCACTAGGATCAGATACTGATGCTAACATGATTGCCCCATCAGAAGAAATTGCTACAGAACTCCAAGACCTTTCTGTTTCTACTAGTGACCAAGTAGATCCATAGTTAGATGATTTTGCCAAGCGAAGAGTTGATGCTGTTTCAACTAAAGCAAGCAAAGTAGAGCCATCTGCAGAAGAAGATATGCGGTAAAAATTAGCAGCCGAGAGCGGAGTTGTCAGGGTAAAACTTGCACCGTAGTCACTTGATGTATAGAGACCTCCTATAAATCCAGCTAATACGTATTGGCCATTTCCTGAGCAGGAAACGCAATTAAAATATTTTTCTAGTCCACTAGAAGTCCAAGATGACCCTGAGTTTGTAGACTTATATACGTCACCACCTGAGACTACAGCAAACAAGGTAGAACCATCAGATGAGGAAGCTGCCCCCGTCCACTGTCTCACTGAGTCTCTAGCAGTCCACACTGTTCCAGCATCAGTCGATGTGTACAGATTACCGCCACCTCCTCCTGCTGTAATTGCTATTAATTTCATACCGTCAGAAGAGCAAGCGACACTTATTGTGACATCGACTTCTGATGGGCTTTTGTCTGTCCAAGTAGTACCATAATCAGAAGAAGTATACAGGCTTTCTCCTGCGGCTGCTGCACGCTCACCACTATAACTAGCTGCAAAAAATCCCCAACTCTTTGTCGGAGCATTAGAGGCGGACCAAGTAATAGACATAGATAATAACCCTTTCCTTTTTTGTATTGAATATTTCGCTATTTAATCTAACTGAAACAAAGAACAAGATTAAGTGATGACTGCGTTTTAAAACGCATCTTCCTTTATAAAAATTAACTGTGGAGCTAAAGATTTTATGATAACGACATCAGCCTCAACAGCAGAACTCATAAGAGATCTGACCGTAAAAGTAAAAAATGGTTCCCTCTCCAAAGAAGAGGCCACGAAGCTAGCCATTACGGCACTACAAGAAGTTGCGGAACAGGAGCAAACTCTCGAAGCACCCACCACAGAAGAAAAAAAAGAAGAAGAGCCTGCACCTAAAGCAAAGACCATCGTCATCGACCCCAAAACAAAAATTCTTAGTCTTTTGACTCAATTTGAAGAAGCGGTACAAGGATCACTTAAGAGAATAGAAAGAGACATAACAACTATTATCCAAGGGACAGAAGGTGCTGCTGTTCCTCTAGGCGATTTTTCAATCGGGAGTGATAGTGCTTCTGCCAAAGTGACTGTAGAAGCTGGGGATAAACCCGCTCAGGTTATGGTCACTTATAATTTAAAGAGACAATGGAATGTAGAAGGTATTAATCTTCCAGTTCAAGCCTCCGTTGCAAAATCATGCCATCTTCCTCTTCGTCAAGATCTTTTAAATTTATGTTCAGAGATAAAAGAGACTACAGGAAGCGAGCTGGCGTGGAAAAGAAATAACAAGCTTCCACTAGAGCAAATTGCAAGCTTAGAGGCTACGGCAAAAGCGGTGGGAGATGTTAAAGCGGTTGAGATTATCGAAGGTCGTCCAACTAACGAGCAAGCAGAAAGTTGGAAGAAGTGGGCAGTTGCTGGTCAGATTTATCTTCTGGGAAGTGATTACAGCAAAGACAAAAAGTTTTCAGTAATTAAGCAAGGACTATAGCCATGACATTCCTTTCCAAAGTAAGAGCGCACTATCAAGTTGTTTCGTCGTCTAGCATAAAGACGACAGCATCAAGATTGAATATGAGTGCAAAGACGATATGTTCTTGGTTACTGTTGATGGAATCGATTATGCCATTATCGATTATGTAAGTAGTCCAGAACAGGTCGATCTCAAAAAAGTCGGGAATTGGGTTGAAGAAACTTACTACGAGGGGGATTATAAGTCGTCAGCTTATATGCCTGCGAGATTGTCACTCAAAGAATTTAAGAAATAGATACAAATAAGTATCACTGTAGCTAATCGTGTGAGTTTAATGATGGCTTATCCTAACATTGCTAACGAATGGCATCCAAGGAATACTTTTTCTCCCTCGGATGTCACATCGCATTCACATAAGCGAGCGTGGTGGCAGTGCGAACATGGGCATGAGTGGGAATCAGTCATTAATAATAGAACATCTATAAGGAAACGCCAATGAGACTTATATTAACCTTTGAAGGTGAAGGAAGAAGTCCAGTAGTATCAAATGGTTTCTACCCTTACACCCAAAAGCCGGTCGACTATCAGCCTTACAGGCCGGTATACCTTTTTCGAGGCCCACCCCCAGATGCTGGTTTCTCCTATGGCTTGTTTGAGGATGACGAGGTAGGTAAAAGATACTACGCAGATTTGGGTTTAGACAGTTTTTCTCCGTTTAGTGGAAGGTCTGCAAAGTTACTAGAGGAGCTTACGCACGATCAAATAGAGCGTCTTTTGGGGGATGATCTTAAAACAGAACATCTTCGTGGATGTGATTGTTCTTACTGTGGTGCTTCTTATTTTGATAACTTCCACCTTGGAAGTAAAGGACGGGAAGAATATTACTGCCATCGTTGCGGAGCAAAATTAGCTGCTACTACAAAGGAGGATGACGAGATGGTTCGTACATCTGCTGCCACTGCGGCAAGTGACACTATTAGCAAAGACCCAAGCGTTAAAATATTTATTGAAAATGGAATTAATATTTTATTAAAAAGTACACAGATGAGAGAATTAAGCGAAAGACTTGCAAACAGATATAGCATTCCGGCGGATAAGGTTAAGCAGGATATCTTACTTGCGTTAAAAAATGCTATTCGCTGATGCGAATAAGATTAGGTATACGTAAAAAAGCAGGGAGATCAGCGAACTAGCCCTAATGGCAATGTCCTTCTCCCTGTCATGCAAGAGGAGCCACAACAATATGCGTCTTTACATTGGAAATCTACCTTGGCGGCTAGTAGAAGAAGATCTAATAGGGAACTTCGAGCCATATGGGGTAGTAGCAGGGAGTGCTAAAGTTATCCGAGATCGAGAAACCAATAGATCTAAAGGTTATGGTTTTATCGAAGTAGCACAGGGAGAACTTGCAATTCAAGAAATGAATGGCAAGGAAGTGCTAGGAAGACAATTAAAAGTAAGTGAAGCAGTGAAATCTAAGCAAGCTCGCGAGGGCTATTAGAGATATAACCTCCTCCGAGGTTTTCGTAATTAATTATAATTATCAACATTGGTCGCAGTAAAGGAGTAAAGAAAACATGGATGAACTCCAAAGGAAGCTGCAAGAGCTAAAAAATCGGGGGAACACAGTATTAGGGGAAGAAGTGGCCGCGTTTATCGAAGCTACTAAAAGTACAAACCCGAGTACCGCGCTCCCATACGCCCGAAAGCTATTAGCTCAGGCAGCAAAAACTCTGCGAAATGGAACGACGAAGGATGATTTTGCGATCGCCCATGACTTCTTAGGTGCTTCTCTTGAAGTATACCGAGAAGAATCGGCAGGTAAAACACCCGTTATTCCAGACGCAGTGATGGCGTCTCTTGGAAAAGAGTTATCGCCAGAACACGCCTTCAACCGAGTGGCGAAGGTATCGATTGTGGGGGATGCAGACTTCAACAGTGCGCCAGAAGCGCTAATCGCTGTACTAACAAATTTATTATTAGATAGTGGTTATGTTGATGAAGCACGCAGGTATTTAACAGAATATAATACAAGAATTTATGAAAGGAACTGTACCGTGGCTAAAAAATCTACAATTGCAACTACAACACTTAGAGAGCTACAAGCGCAATACCGAGCAAACGGTGATTTAGTTCGCGCACGTGCGATAGAAGAAGTCATCAGTGACCTAGACGAAAAGTGTGAAGACGAAGCCAAAGCAGAGGAAGAAGCTCCTGTTGCAGAGGAAAAGGCATGTGGTGAAGGTGAGTGTGAAGAAGAAGCAAAAGGCGAAGAAAAACCAGTTCTTATGGTAGATCCTGCTTCTGACGAAGAGTGTAAAGAAAAAGAAGAAGCTCAAGCAGCGCTTAAAAAAGGCGACATTAGATCAGCTAAAAAGCACCTTGCAAATGCTACCCGTATGGAGCGCATGAGACTTACTGCTGCTCTTATTCGCGTTGGTGACATGGAACTTGCGTTAGCAGGTTTGGAAGAGGAAGAACTTCCTGCAGAGGAAAAAGCTGGTGGATATGCTGCACCAGAAGAAGCACCTAAAGAAGAAGAAGCAACCAGCGAAGAAGAAAAAGTCGTCCACGAAGCTGACGAAAAACCAACAGAGGAAGAAATGAATAAAAGAGAAGAAGCTGACGAAAAAGAAGTTGCTATGGCAATTACACGTCACATTAAGCGAGCAGTTCGCGCAGGAAATATGACATCTGCTAAAGACGGTCTTAAAGATCTTGCTACTCTTGAAAGAGAAATCGTTGCTGGCGTAAAAACAGCCGAAGAGACTATCAAGGACAAAGCACTAGCAAAAGAAGGGTATGATCTTTGGAAAGAAGTTCGTGCGATGAATCTAACTGCTATTAAGCTTGTTGCAGAAGAAGAAGGCGACCAAGAGAAAGTGGAAAAAGCAGCGGACGGTCTTGACGCACTACAAGAAGGTGGAAGCGAAGATATGCCTGAAGTTAAAGAAGATGGTGATCTAAGTGACAGTCTTGATAGTGAGCCTGTTGCAGAAGAAGACAAGAAAGAAGAGACTACTACAGAAGAAAAACCAGCCGAAGAAATGCCAACCGAAGATAAGGAGGCAGATGCCATGAAATACGAATGTCTTCAAAATATTGAAGAAATCAAAAGCATGAACGTAGATCGTAACGCACTTGCATTTACTTTCTGGGAAGCAAAAGAAGATCCATATTGGACAATCCAAGCATCTGGTAAGCCGATTGCAGAAGTTCATTTAGCAGACCAAAATGATCCAGAAGATGTTGCTGCTTTCTTCTGTGACCAAACACGTTGGCCAAATGTTATCGCTCAGACTACAGAAAAAGTAGGTCTATACGACATGCTTAAAGGAGTTAAGGCTCGTTTTTATGCACATGCCATAACTAAGTCTGCACTTGCTCAAACACTTAAAACTGAAGTTGAAGCTTCGCTTAAGGATCTTAGAGCAGAGCGTCTTGGTACATTGAGAAATGACCTTGTTGGCTCTATGGTTTGTGCCGCTGAAGCTCTTAACAAAGGGCTTATCGCTGGCAAGTCTAACCCACTTAAGAGAGCATTTGTTGACAAATTGTCGAGTCTTGGTTTCTCGAACCCTGCTCTTGTTGTCGAAGAGTGCTTTGCTTCTTCTTTCAGACCTTACCTTGATCAGGTAATTGCTGACGCTCAAGAGTATCTTGAGATGCCAAAAGAAGCGTTTGCACACACTAAGAAAATGATCTCTGCTGCATCTAACGTCGCATTAGCACAAGCAAGTCAGTTTGGTGATGAAACTTTAACTGAGAGATTATCTCGTAGGTCAATGCCTCTTTCTCACTCAGAAGAAGCGTTTGATGCTCCGGCTGAAATCGAAGCTTCTATTCGCCAAATGTCTGCCACTGAAAAGCAAGGCGACATGAAGCGTAGACTTCGCCTTGGTTCTAAGTTCTAAGCTACCGCTGAGAACCGTGATTCATTGATTGCTTGGGAGTGTCTTTCATTAGGCACTCCCATCTCATAGTTTAAAGGGGTTAGTTTATGACTATTGTTACAACCTTGGCTACAAAATATCAGGTAGTAGCTTTGACTGTCACCGATCTACAAGTTGGGGATATTGTCAAATACAAAAACAGGCATGATAAAGTAGATTATCGCTTTTTCACGGTAGCTTACAAAGAGCCAAATGGCGATTTTTATTATTATTGTAGTGATGAAAAAGGCGGCTTAGATAAAACATGTCACTCTCGTGTTTTCCATTCCAACATGTTTAGTGCTGATGAGCAAAAAACATTTAAGAAGATAGGAAAAAAAGAGTTCAAGGTTAGAAAGATCAAGGAATTTGAAATTGTTAAAACTGGGATCTCTGCCGTTGATAAAGATCTAGCACAGATTGGTGGTCTTATGGAGCTTTTCCAAAAGTACGCACCAAAAAGTCTTAAAAAGAAATTCGACGCAATGGAAGATGTAAATTATCATGCTGAAAACAGCAAGATGATTGAAGCATTTTCTAAATGGCTAGAAAAAGGCAAAGAGCCTAAAGATTTTGAAAAGGAATACAAATTTCCTGAACTACCGACGTTCTAAGGAGACAGAGGATGACATTAGTTGAACTACAGAAAAAATACATAGTCAAAGCATCTGAAACTATGACAATAGACATAAAGAAGATCGCAGACAAAATGATGGCGAACGGCTTTGATCCAGAATGTGTTAAAACTGGTAATTTGGAATATTGGACTGATGGAATAGTTGATGCTCTTGAAGCTGTGTATGAACTAGAGACAAAATTGACCGGTGTATTTAAAGCAATGTAACGAACTACCGACTAGAAAGTCGGTAGTTTCTCCGATTTAAAAAGCATCCTCGACATGACTTTTAAGCTTAAGGTGAAAAAATGACGTCCTTACTAAACACAGTAGAAGCAACCTCTCTTAAAGTGCGTGTGATCACAACTGAGAAAAACACAGGGAAGACTATTGCTGTTATGGAAGGAGAAGACTTTCTAAAAGCAGTTAAAGCACCTCAGACACAGTTTCTTGCTGATGCAATTGAAGAGTACAATAAGTCACATCCAGATATGGAAGCAAAAATGGAAGTTCTAGTCTCTAAGCGCGGGAAATGGAAATCCCTCGGAGCTTCAGATGCTGTTTCTGCAGCAGGTACAAAGAAGGTAACAATGTTTACAACTGCAATTAAAAATAAATATCAGGTCGTACTGGCAGACTCTGGTTGGAATAAAAAAACGCTCGACTCTTATTTAGAGACACTTCTATGGTCTTCAATGGACGATAATGGAGAGCATCTAGATAAAAACTATAGCCCTTCTGACATCTCTCTAAAAGCTATTAAAGAAACAGAAGAGGATATTAAAAAATTCTATTCCATGGCTGAAAAAGCAGGAATAGAAGTAGAAAAATACACACCGAGCGAGATTGGTCATGATTTTTGGTTAACACGTAATGGACACGGTGCAGGATTTTGGGATGGGGATTATGATGACAATGATGGAAAGACCTTAACTTCTATTTCGGAACATTTCGGTCAAAAAGATCCTTATGTTGGTGATGACGGTAAAATTTATTTAGGGTGAACGAAATGAGACCAACGATGCGAAAGACGATAATATTGTTAATTATGTAGTTGATACGCAAATAGAAACACTGCAAAAAATGATGAAGTGAAAGATATGTGCCAAGTTAGAAGATTAGCCAATAAGTATCAAATACCTGTAACTGCGAATGTTACACACAAAAAGACCTATTACACAAAAGTCGTAGAGGCAGGATTTAAAGATCTCCTTAAAAAAGGAGCTTTATTTTTAGCCGGTGTTGTTTTCTCTGCCCAAAGTGCTTTTGGTCTTAACTTAAACGTAGACAAATTAAAAACGTATGAGAATTCCATCAAAAAGGTGATGAAAGACTACACACAAGAAAGTGGCGGAGAAGATCGCTACGATTTTAAAATTGTAACTCAGCAAAAAGGCGGAATTCAGCAGGTCAAGTTTAACGTGATTAAAAATGGTAAGGTGGCAGGTCAAGTAACTTTCTTAGGTACCCAGTCAGATACCTTTAACTCCGTTAAAACATCGTTATCAGAAGATGGAAAAGACGACACTTGGGTACGAGAAGTGGTGGACAGCCAAGCAGGTCATGTAGCAAAAATGATACATGACAGTAAATAATAGTTTAGTTATAGTATTTTTGTTTGGGGGATTAGCTCAGTTGGTAGAGCATTAGATTTGCATTCTAAAGGTCAGGAGTTCGATTCTCCTATCCTCCATTATTTTTTCTACTAGCAAACGTCGTTAACAGGGCAATGCTCCCATCATATACCGAAATCCAACTCATCAGATTTTCTAAAACCATCAGATAAGATTATTTATAGCGGATTGGTCTTATATAAGATCAATAAATACAGAAAGTGCTCTAAAGCACAATACGTGAATAGAGTTTTTATATTATTTGTGAAAGGGATTTTGAAATGATTGACATTAAGCGCACATTCTACACATGGAGCGACACACAATCTGTTGCTATTGGCAAGACTGTATCTGAAGAAGGTCAGGGCTTGGTTGCAGTAATGGAAAATGGAGTAGAAAAAGTAATGCCTTCTGAAGGACTTGCAGGCGAGAAAGTCGTCGGCTTTGCTATGTTCCGTCAGAAAACATTCTCGACCGCTGCCGTAGTAGAAGACCACATTGTTCCAACCGCAGCTCCTTTCGTAGTAGAACTTAGCAAACAGCACCTTATTGCTGGTCAAGTACGTGTACTTGACGTTGTTGCTGGTGTAGACCTCGTTCCTGTTGCTCTTGACCTTGCCCACGGCACTGTTGAGCTAGCTGCTGGTGACGCAGGAAAAACAGTACGAGTATTCTACCGCTATGAGCTGACTGTTGCAGACTCTCTTCTTCAGTTCTACGAAGCTCCAACCAACCATCCAGACCCTAACTTTTTCAGCCAAGTTGGTGTTGGAAAAGGTAAAGGCCGCGTATTCACAATGTTCTATGACCAGTCAGTAAACTGGGCAGATGCAGCCGTTGTTCCTGCTCTTGCAGACAAAGGCATGATTTGCGACGGTGGCGTTGGTCCAGTAGTTCCGAACGCACGCGTTGTACAAGTTCCTTCTCCTACCGATCCTTACCTTGGAATCGAATTCCTAGTCTAAGGCTTTGGTAACTAACCCCATAGGTGAGAGCCTATGGGGTTTTTAAATGCGATTGGAAAGATAGAAAATGTCATATATTAAAAAAATACAAATACTTGCTGGTGACGTTGTTGATCTCAAGCCAAAGCTAAAAGAGAAAAAAGCTGACGATAAAGAGAAAAAGCAAGAGAGTATTAAACCTGACTTCTCAAAAGCTAAAATGCGAATAACCACGTCCTCTGCTTATGCTGGCGGCTATGAACTAAGCGTTTCAGTTCCAGTGTCTGCTGAATTTACAAAAGACAAGAAAAAATATAGTAAAGGTGAATTTGTCACTTTACTTCATAAATATGTCAATGATCGTATCGGTAAATGGATGGGAGAACCATACCTTGATGGGTTCGATGCCCGAGCCAAAAACGGTATGGTTACCGTAACCGCTATATGGCATTTTGATGATGCTTATTTTGCTTATGCTCTAGGGCTAGATTTAGCGGAATGGCGTAGTAGTGCTGATGTTGTGGAAAAGCATCAGATCGCAGCTCGTCAGGCTTTAGCCGAGAAAGCCATGAAGGAACTAGAGGGTTTTAGATCTCTAGCTCAAAAAAAACTTAAACTTAGAAGTCAAAACGAAGAAGAACAGGACAAGATCTGGAAAGAAGAGTTTATGGAGGACTGGGTTAAGTTAGATAAGAAATGGCGCGAGAAGGGAATTAGTTATTCCGTGCTAATTCAACACACAAGAAAAGAGAGAGCTGTTGGTTTTGTGGCTAAGATTCAGAAGATAGTAGGTGATACCATTACCACTATCGATTTTCGTCATTCGATTGAGAAAATAAAAAATTTCAAAGACCTCCCTACCAATGTTCAAGATGCGATTAAAGCCGCTGACCATATTGAATCCAAAGGTTTTCAAGAGTTACTTGGTTATGACAAAAGTAACAAACTCATGTGGTCTGCTGGTGGTCATTGGGATGGTCACGAAAATAAGTCCACAGAGAAATTTATTGTACAAAACTTTGGTGGTATGCCCTGCCCACATTGTACTAACAAAAGCACCGTACAATGGAGTTCCACAGCAGAAGATCCAATCTGGACTGAAAACAAAGAGATAAGAAAACTGCTTAAAACCAAAGTAAAAGGAATTACAAAGATCGAAGATGGTGCGCATGGTATTACAGGAATGAGAATTTACTTCCCCACTCACACAGTCGAAGTAACTGTGGGTTATGACAAGAACATGGCACTTACTTACGATGCTTTTAGAATCGTGGATGGCAGTGCTGCTAGCTCTAAAACTAATTTAAAAAGCCGCGATGAAGTCGTTAAGGCTGTTACAGATTTATCTAAGTGAAGAAACCACATCCTAAAGAGGGTTTTGGTTTTAACAACTGATTAAAGTAAAAAGGAAATTAAAATGGCCAAGGTAGCATCTGAGAAGCAAAAGAATGACGCACTAAAATTAGGATTAGCTGCACACGAAGAGGGGCTATCTTGTATTCCAGCACACGATAAAAAGTTAATGACTATGATCAAAGAACTAAGCGGTCAGATTGGTGCTAGTAAACCTCTCTTAGAATCTTGGATTAAAGGGTGGCATAAAGCACATTCCCTGCCATACAGAGCGGCAGCTCAAGTTAACACTAAGGGTTACCTTGACCAAATAATGGGTAGTTATGCTCTTGCTGGTGATCTACTCCAACTCAATAAGCATCCTAACTATAAATATAAAAGCGAAGAATTTCAAAAGTCCGATGACGACCTCGTCGCCAAGCTCCAAAAAATGCTCCATAAAGAACATCTCTCCGGCTGTCATGATGATGCAAGCTGTGACATAAACTTTGCTGCTGAGAATGACTTCTGGCACTGGGCTATAGAACAATTCATTGGTTCTGGTGCTGCCAGCTCTGGCTTCAAAAATCTTTATAAGAAGCTCTCCCCTGAGTTTAAAAAAGAAGCAGAAAAAGAACGAAAGATGATGGCAGAGATGCCACATAAAACGTGTCGTCACTGTCACTCTGTTAACTGGGGTGAGGACGTCAAAGAGTGTGGGCAATGTTTAAACAAAATCTCAGCTACTTTTAACCGTGTAACAGCAGGAGCTAAAACAATAGTACAAGACGTAGTTAACCTATCCTCTGGTACACTATCTACTCTTTTAAGTAAGGAAGGCGTAGAAACTAGAGATACTAGAACTCTTGATAAAGTACATCAAATGTTTATAAAAATGGTAGTAGGTGCATTAGACTCAGATCCAAATGCATACAAAGACTGGAAAGATGCATGGAAATATTTTAAAGAAAGTTATGATCTTAAAACATTAGAGATCAAACAAGGAAAAAATATTTCCACATCCTATACGCTAGCTACTACCACACCTCTCGATGCAGAAGATGCTGCCGCATCCCTTTTAAACAGATATTTTGCAAAAAGATCAAAGGCGCTTGCTGAAACTGCAAGCAAATACTGCGTCTCTGCCGTAACAGATTCGGACATCCAAAAAATGAGTTCCCAAACGCTGTTAGAAAAAATTAGATCTGGAGAACTTACTTATACTCAAGTCGATGTAGCGTTAGAAAAAATAAAGAAGTTTAGTACTCTTGACTGGATTGGTGATAAGCTCGCAGAAGATGAACTCAAAAATAATACATATCTATATGTTATAGATAAGGACGAAAGAGGTGAATTCTCCTGTCATGTGGAAGATCCAGACGGCAAAGATGTCTGGTCTGCATCTAACGAAGAAAGTGAAGACGGTGAATTTTATCCCGTGTCAGATGGTTTTATGAAGCATAACAAAGATATCAAAGGGCTAGAAAAGTATTTAAAAGAGCTGGAACTTCTTCCAAAAGAGGCTGTGCTAAATAATGGGTAGAAAAAAGATACATCTTGGTTGTGACTGTCACCCCTACAAATATGCGTGGTATGTATTCTGTAAAAAAGATTTTGTAGAAGAGAACGACTACGATAAATGGCTTTTAACAGAAGACGTAAATGAAGCTACTTGTAAAAAATGCTTAAAAGAAGATGCGAGAGTGCAAAAAGAAATGATGGAAAGTGGTCTTTTAAATCCGGACGGTTCTCTCAACCAAGAAGCCGCATTACCTATAAGGAACACAAATGAGTTTTTTAAGTAAAATAACCGCAGCACAGACAAAAACATGCAAAAAGTTTAGTGGCTCCAACAAAGACTTTAATTATGTTTACTGCGTTGATGGCATTGAGGACGAATACTGGGCAAAATCTTTTGGTCAGCAACTAGACGACCTAAAGATAATAAAAAAGTTTAAAGCATCAGCAAAAAAAGAATCTGTTGGTACAAAAGGAAAAGCCACACTCACGGCAGTTAAAAATTGGATTAAAGAACATAATCCAAAACAGTATTGGGCAAATTGGCAAAAAGACAGCACATCATACAAAGATGATGTGGTGGATATATGGTATATCTAATAAGGGTGGCCTACTTAATTGTTCCTGACTAACCTACTGTAAAATTTGGTTAATTTTAATTGGTAAGTAAAATCAATTTCTCATGAGGAGTTAAAAATATGGGATTTATCAGCAAAGTCGAGTTGAAAAAGCAGCTACAGCAGATGGGTATTAAAGTTGAGGGTGAGTATGTACAGAAAAAGGATCTGATTAAAGTAGTCGAGGCTGGCGATGTAATAACATTCCCAAAGAGCAAACGAAAGACAGGCACAGAGTTTTTAAAAGAAACTGTCCATCTGAAAGAAATCGAAAAGGTACTAAAAGAAAGAGAATTTCCAATAGATCAAGCTATTTTGGATTTGCTTATTCAAAGACGAAACGAATTGAAAACAGAAATAGATAAAGTGCTGGAAAACCAATAACATGCCGTAAAAGAACAATTAAGTAGGCCACCCTTTTATCTGTATATATCATCCCTTAACGTACTTAAGGGATGATATATACAGATTAAGAGAAAATAAAATTCAGGGCACGATAAAAGCCATAACTCACTAACGCACTACCAGCAGCCACAACGACAATACCAGCGGCAGCTCCACCACCAATGATACCTCCTGCAGATGCCAATCCTGACATGATTCCCGCACCACTAAGACCAGCAACCTCACCCATAACTGCTACTGTTGTCACAGCAGAAATTCCGCCTGCACTCGACGATACTGCAACCGTCGCTACTTCTCCTACTTTCGTCATCTTAACCTCACAATAAAAGTATTCATTAACACCTTGGATATGTTTAGGAAATGTCACCAGAACATACTCCCCCGTGTCTCCTAGATTCACGACATACCACGTCATGCAGTACCCTAGCAACCAAACATGTACAAGTCGTTAATGTACAAATTCTTTTTAGACAAAAATAAGATCTGTGCAAAATCGATTGTACAAAAAAACAAAGAATAAGATTTTAAAATAGAACAAAGCCGCATTGCGGCAGCTCTTTGACAATTGAATAAAAGACCGAAAAATTAAGATAATAAATAACTCTTCACTTACCAGATTTGTAATTATTATCTCATGTAGTCGCCTTACACCGAAAATGCATGAGAATTATCACGTCGTAATTAGTCAGCCGCCTGTAACCAAGCAGAACGAGACAAAAAAGAGAATGAGTTGTTTACTATAGTCGATTTTACATGGTGGTAAAATTGACATGTTAAAAAGTGTAAGAAAGGTTCATAGCAATGAAATTAGCAAGAGCGCGTGCTACGCACGCAACAGAGTATAGAGCCCACAAAGGTGGTTCTAGACTAGTTGGTAACAATGGCGAAATTAACGCTAACAGCAAGCAAGATCTTCTTGTTCAAGTTAAAGAACTTCTTAACGGAGTTAAGTCTGGTGTTATTGCAAGAGCAGACGAGCAAATCGTAACTGCTGAAGAAAGACGAGCAATCGTTGCAGAGCGTCAGGCAGTTTTAGAAGAAGCTATTGCTGACAAAACCGGTGACAAGTGGATGAGCCTCGGAGAGACAATCTCTGAAGAGATCTACGAAGCACTTGGTCGCGAAGGTTTCACACGTAAACTCTTAGGCTTCAAGCCTATTAAGCGCGGTGACATCGCTCGTATCGCTGTTCGCAGGAAAGACGTAATCGCGTATTACATCGCACATGAAAACCCAACAGTAGTTGCAAGTTTTGTACGTCAAAATTATATTCATCCTCCAGATGCGTATCTTTTGGCAAACATCAGGATCGATAACCTCGAACTTGAACTTGCAGATACAGACCTTCTTGAGCACAAGTACAATGATGGTTTAGAGCAAATTCTTCGTCAAGAAGACTTGAGAACAAAAGCTCTTTTCGATCACGCAGCTTCTGCTTACAACGACCTCGTGTTCTTCAACGCGTTTACACCTAGCGTGTTCCAAAGCATGAGAACGCAGATTGCTCAACCAACGGGCACTTTGGTAGCGTGAGCACCATCGAATAACTGGGGGAAATCGGTGAAGCCTTTAAAGAGAGGTAATACCGAGGTGGAGTTAGAAATTAAAAGATCTAACAACTCCGTAACGCATAGATCGGTGAACCTCTAGCAATAGAGAATAAAAACGATCCACGAGCCTCTGGCTTCTCGCACCATCGAGAAGAAAATGTATGCTGAACTACATCAAGTCTTAAAGGAAACAAGATGTAGAACTAGTGGATAAAAAGCCATTAGGATAACAAAAGCGTTGGACAATTCCATGCGCCGCTGCTCTTGTCAGCGTCGATATCTGGGATGACATTTTGACAGATTCTGAGTTTGCTAGTTACTATGATCCGGTCTCTAAGCATCAGCTTATTATGGAAGGTGTATTAGGTAGCTTTTTTGGGGTTTTAAGTAGCCCCTTAGCAGCGTGAGCTGTTAATGCAAATTGGGCAAAATCGGTGAAGGCTGAAATGCTAATACCGAGGTAAATAAATGAGTAACGTCATTTATCACCGTAACGCATAGTGGGGAAACTTTCTTAACGAAAGAATATAAACCACCAAGAGTGCCCGACATCTTTTAAAAGATGAAAATGTATGCTGGACTAATGCGAAACGAAAGCATTAGAAGTAAGGGATAAAAAGCCTTTACGGTAACACACGTACTTTATACACAGACGGATTTAGAGCTGACAACTTGCAAGTGCTGAACCCAGGAGAGGTCAACGTAGGCCAGTTAGCAGCGTGAGCTGTTAATGTAATCGGGGAATAACGGTGAAAGCTGAAACGCCAATACCGTGGTGGAATCAGAAAATAAAAAGTCTGATAACTCCGTAGAGCATAGGAACTGAAAACTTCCTAAGACGGAAGAATATAATGTTCCCAAGAGTCTCCGACATCTTTAAGCATTAAAGATGAAAATGTATGCCGAACTAACACGAAATGAAGTGTTAGATGTATAGGATAAAAAGCCTGTACGATAACAAATTGCTACTTCCTTGGTTCTCCAAAGGCTCTCGGAGTCGTAATGGAGAGAAAACCATTGACGGTCGAATACGGCCTGTTAGCAGCGTGAGCTGTTAATGAAATCGGGGAAAAACGGTGAAGGCTGCGATGCTAATACCGTGGTGGGGTTAGAAAATAAAAGATCTAACAACTCCGTAACGCATAGGATGCTGAACCTTCCCAAAAGGAAGAATATAATGCTCCCAAGAGTCTCCGACATCTTTAAGCGTAAGCGATAAGATGGAAATGTATGCTGATCTAACGCAAATTGAAGCGTTAGAAGTAGAGGATAAAAAGCCTTTACGATAACACAATGCGAAAACACAATGGGTGCCGTTGTTGGTCAAAGCTGGAGAGGCTGGTACATGGAACAGATCGAAAGTCAGGTAGTCGTGAATGCGAGATCTGTTGTCCGTGGACAAAGAGTTTAACTTTTAACATACCTCTGTATGGTAAATTAAATTCATGCTACTCAAAAAGAAGCCAGATCAGATTGATCTGGCTTTTTTGTTTATATGTCAATCGGTTTTGTATTTAAAATAAATAGGGTATTTTATAATAGAGGAGCTAATAGCCCTACCAGTTTTAATAGAAGTTAGTATTTTGAAATCGGTCAAATTATAAAAAATTTCAGCCTGTCGAATACTTCGGAATTCTTTTTGATCTGGGTAACATATAATAGGTATCCCCCGATGCTTTTTAGTTTGCATAGCAGTCTCGTCCGTAAATTCAAATTTAAATTTACCATATTTTACCCAAATATGATTTCGTGCAGATTTAGCAATAGTGTCCTCTGACACTCCCGTAGATAAAGATGCTTCTTTTATAGAGATGTACTCATTACCATCCTGATCTTTTATTTTTTTATTTAAAGTCCCTTTACGGGTTACAGGTATGCGCTTTTGTTTTGGGATATTTTCTTTATTGATGTATTCAAAATAGCGTTCTAAATGATCTGTTTTTGGGTGTACAGGATAACCACTAAGGAGCACATTGGTAATTATATTCCTAGTTTTATATTTATAAAACTTAGTTGCTTCACCTATACTTTTAAAAATCCTACCGTCCGTAACACAACGAATAAATTGTTCACAACTATTACTTGTTTTAGCATTTTTTCTAAATGAAATTTCAAATATTCTAATATTTGGTTTAACTGGAATAGCATTATAAATTGAATTATATACATCCGTTATGGTTACATTATAGTAAGAAGATGCCGCTTCTACGGTAAAGAATGTATTCCCCAAAGTGTCTCTTAAAAATGGGATATTCTCACGGTACTCCTCAAAACTTGAACTCCTAGCTAATTTAAATTTGATTCCATTTAGTTCTGGAGCAGGAAACCCTGTTTTAATAATAAAGCTCATTTTTTCAGTTGATATTTTCCAAGTAGACGCTGCCGATGCGATGGAAGGATAATACTTATTTTGAGAATCTATAACCGCTTGGCCGATCTCAAAATGACAGCCTCTACCACCAGAATTTTTATTATATAAAGGATGTCCTGTAATGAACCCCCATTTAATCCACTCTTTTTCTACTAAATTTGCATCTTCTTGTGAAGAACAAGTTGCTACGATAGTAAAGCTAGGTACCCATTTATTATCAGGTCTTAATTTTTCAATCCATTCACGTAATTTAATATGTTTTTTTGAGTGGTAATTATTACGTTGCGTAGTATTTTGAGTTTGACCAAAATAATAGTACACAGTAGCGTCTCTTTTATCTGTTATGCCATATATCCACCACATAATTATGATCCTAAATGCCAAATTTCTCCAAATTCTGTTTTTTCTATTTCTTCTACTATAAAATCATTTGGACGATGTGATGCGCTATAAAACGAAGTAGTTAATTTTTTTTGAATAATTTTTGTTCTTACGTCACAGCCATAAATAAAGGGAGGTAATTTAACTTTTATTTTAAATGTCAAATCTAATGGGTAAGATTTAACCTGTATGGTTACTGAACGCTTATCCCAAGATTTGGTTACTGCCTTGGCTATACGTTCTCTATTACTCCCATCCTGCATTTTATCTTTTTGTGTCTTACTTTTCTGATTTTTATCAGTGGCAAGAGAAATATTTTCGGCTCTGGTTTTTTCAAAATCTGGATCGGTTTCTCTTAATTCTCTTATTTTTTTAAGTCCTTCTGTACCTGATGGATGCTTTATTTTACGTACAGGATAATCAGGATGAAGAAGATTCCAGGTATGTGTTAATCCCACTCTTTGCTTTCCCCAAAACACTTCTCTAAGATAGGTTAAATTAATATTTAATAACTGTGCAATTTCAGTTGTAGATTTTTCATCTATAAATCTCAAACTAAATGCACTCAAAAGAAGACAATCTGAATATTTTAATATTCTCACAATTCCCACCAAGCTAAAAAAGAATTAACAAAACTCCCCACCATCCGCAATAAATTCTTCGTGTAAAAACGAGTCCATGCTTATGATTCGGCCTGTTTTAACATCGCGACAAGTTCCGCCAATCTCTGCGCCATATTTATTTAAATATAGAGCGATTAGCTTATAATCGCTGTCGCCCCATTTAAACGAACCCGTACCTTCTTCGATGTTGATGGTATGTGCGATGAGATCAAAATCTTTTAGGGGTTGGTTCTCTTTTTTAATTGCCGTTTTTTTGGTTACTTTTTTCTTTTTCATATCTGCTCCTTAAACAGAACTCATCGGAATAATAAATTAAAATCTTTAATAAATAATATAACTATTTATATTGATTTATATTTATTCGCCTCATACACTAATTGCATCACCGCTACTTTGTATGAATATGCAAGAAGATTTGCAGTAGTACATCATTTACTGCGTTTCTTATTGAGCGGGGTTATTAGTGTCTTGGTCAGTTGGCTGTTGGTAGATTCGAAGGCAAGCCTTTATCTTGGCAGCCAAGAGGTCTGCTTTGTTCGTATAATCATCTCATATTGCTGTACTGGTGCTTTAAACTTCTTCTTAGCATAAGCTAAAGCATCGGTTTCAGTATGAAATGATCCAAGTGTTGATCCAAGTGTTGTCCTAAAACATTTCTCGGCTTTGTCGTACCACTTTCCTTTAATTTTAGCCTCATTTTTCATCTTCCGAAAAAAAGGATGTAGATATGCGTAATCGATATTATATTTACCACTTAGGCCACAAAAATAGATAACTAAGATATTCATGCTGCCCTCCCCTTCTTTAGAAGGTGTAACTATTTACTTCTTAAATAGAACTTATCGGAATAATAAATAAAATCTTTAATAAATAAAATAACTATCTATATCTATTGATATTTATTCACCTTATGCATTGAGTAAAAATTTTATCTAATAATTGTACAATTACAAAGTTGACATACCTAGCTGTTACACGTTAGAACGCATATCGCTGGGTGCTTCGTTGGGAAGCTATCGAGCTTATTTTTCTTTTTTAGGAGCATGAAGTATGTCCTTTCTTCATCATTTTGATGCCGCAGATGCCTCTCGTTTTTTAAATCCTTCTATTTTTTATGTTGGCGCTTCTTTTGGGGGAAGCGAATGTCAGCTTCCTCGTTTTATCCAAAATGGAATTTGGGAAAATGGTTACATTAAATGTCCGCACCCATCTTCTAGTACAGATCTGTTTGAACGCTATATGGAAGAAATGTCTAAGGGAGATATTATTTTAGTAAAACGATTGAACGGAAAGGGTGCTACAACTATGAGAATATTAGCGGTGGGAATTGTGTTAGGGAAAAACATAGATAAGACTGTTCGAGTAGCTTGGGTTATGCCTCAACTAGATCTTGTTGTTCCTTTAGTTACTGTCGGTACAATTTCTCCGCGTTATTCGTTATCTAGTATTGTTGATCCAGTTAGAGGCGTGATTGAAAAAGCACGCAGTAAGTTTCTACGTTTGAATTTAAAAATAGAAGATAGGTGGTATTTATGATCAACTATTCTTTTAGAATAAACGAAAGATGGTCGTTACTTTTTGTATTGTCTACAATATCTGGATGCTTTTTTAGTGATAGGGAGAAGGTAAATCTTCCGTCCGAATTGAAGGGTAAGCCAACTATCAGAATAGAAAAACTTTGCCCATATAAGAACAAGTGTACTATTTTTAAATCGATGGACGATAATACAAAAATTGGAATAGTGTTTAAAGCAGAAGAGATGCCCAGCTTTTTTATCTCATATAGTTTTTAATCAATAGTCCGTAAGTCAACCCTTGAAATGTTGCTTCATAATTTACTTTGCATTGTCTTACATTTTAAAAGGGTGTTGACTGGATAGGAATCGCTACCAAAGTATAAAAGACCATTCACCGCCACCGATCTATTATGATTAGTAGGAACAATGCGGCCTTTGAATTTCCCGTGATGATCCAACATTTCATTCTTATTTCTCCTCATTAACTAGCATGGCAGAAACAGACTTTTGAACCATTAATAGCATCTCCTTTTTTGTAAGATGCTTCTTAATATGCTCCTTCGCAGTCTCTCGAATAACTTTCGAAATTTCTTTCTCTAATGTCTTCTCATCATAATAACGCCTTATCTCATTCTCTACCTGATGAAGAATAGATCGCTCCAAAGCATCACTCGCCATTGCGAGTGTCACAGCATCTTTAATATGCTGTTTCAAATCAACACTATTCTTTAGATAGTTGGCTACCGCCCTATAGACGGTGGAGCCGCTAACGCTAACCTTTATCTCATTGTCACTCATCTCAGTCTCCCATATTGCCATCGGTGTCTTCCAGCTCTAGCGTTCCACCGCCAACCTTCTTTCCTCGTTGATACAAATCATAGAAAGAGAAACCGCAGAATGGACAGAAGTTAAGAGCGAGTCCTTTATCTCCCTTACCTTTAGAATAAGAGACGATCGATCCAGTTTCTTTTCCAGTAGTCATGTCCATAAAGTCGTGTCGAATGAATCCTTTGACATTACCTGCCCAAGATCCTTGACATCGAGCTAATAGAGCAGAGCAGAAGCTATTCTCATCGCATTTTTTGTATGTCATCTTTTGCCTTTAAAAACTCATTAATATTTAATCCGACTTCTTCTCCTGCATCAGATCAATCCATTTTTTAACATCTTCGGTGTTCGTTTCCCAAAGAAGTTCTACCGTTAGCCGAACGCACTCGTCACAGATTGCAGTAAACGCTTCGCCTTCTTTTTTACATTGGCAAAATTCTCTTCCTATTATGAGATGCTTAACCTCTTTGTTACTCTTTCCGCAGAACGAACAGTAGAAAGGCCCGTTTATTCTTTTCTTTTTGACTATGTTTTCAAATCCTTCTTCTGGTATTTCTGGAAACCCCATCTGTGCTACTCTCCTACAAAATGCGGTAAATTCTGACAAAATTAACTCGTTTGTACCGCTCGTGACCACAAACTGAACACCAACCTCAAGGCTATTCCCAAGGTTTGAATAATTCCTTCCCAGTGATGACGTCCTCATTTATGTCGTAATCAGCGAAGAAGAAAACAAATAAAAATACGAAGGGGAGGCAGAAAAATACTCCCACAATTACCGCAAAATTAAATAGGAACGTTAACACTCTATTCACTCTCAACACTCCGCTAGTTTAATTTTCACTTCTTTGCTTTGGTATGCACAAATTCCCCACCCTTTGCTTTGGTTCTGGCTTGGTATTCCAACGACTATTTCTCCATACTCTTCTACGGTGCGTACTTGATCTTCCGAAAAGGAATACAGATGCGGACTGGATATTGGAAGTTCTTTTCCCTCTGTAGTAAAAAAAGTTTGATTTCGCATTTCAACTAACGCTTGAAACTTTCCTTTATAAAAATCAACTTCTTTAACAACTCCACGGCATCCTACTTTTAAGAAATGTGCGGAATGTGCCCAACCATGTGCTTTAGTGAAATCAATTTCAGTTACGATTTCAACAATATTTCCAGATTTAAACGGAGAACATCTTCGAAAAAACTCAGTAAATACCTCATCAGCACGCTCCAGATAGTATTCCAAAGGTCCGCTATTAAGAATCCTTACTCCCTCACCTATCTTATTAAGTCCTTCTACAATCTTACTTTGATTACTCATTCACTCCACCTTCGTCTTTGGTTTAATTATCTAATTTAATTAGATAAAATAAATTTTTTAATTTTTATTAAAGTTTTTTTATAAATTAACCGACATATTATAATTAAAAGGAGTACACAAATTATGGGTAATACACAACAACATTGGAATACTAAGAATAAAATTATTTTTATTTTATATATTCTTTTTTTGACAGCATGTGGTTCTGATGATTCGGCAGCACCTGCTGCTTCTCCTTCTCCTTCTCCTTCCCCTTCCCCTTCTCCCTCTCCTTCTCCCTCTTGGATAAAGTCAACACCTACACCTACACCTACACCTACACCTACACCTACACCAATACCGACTCCTGCGATTAATCATGAGTTAATTAAAACTTTGATAAAAGATATAACATTATCTGATAATATAGATTTACTTCCTAAAGAGATCAAAGATGCTTCTGATCATTTAAAAAATACGAAAGAAACATCGGTAGAAAAAAAATATATTGTTTCTAATCGTGGTGTTAATGAATGGGATTATTATCTTTCAATGACTTTTTGCAAAAGCACTTTAGACGGTCTTTTTTACTTAAAATATTTATATGATGGTGTTACTCAGGAATTTACTAGTGCAGATCAAATTACTTGTGCCTATGCACCAGCTACGTCACCCCAAGAGATTGATTTATCTGCTTTTACCACTATCATATGTGCAAGTTGGTATAATGGCGAACGTGTCATAAGCTTAAGTCTATTATCCTTGCAGAGTACGTGCCTATATTTTAAACCTACAGATGTTGAAAATATTAAAACGTTATATAGAAATAAGGGATGTACTATTGATGGTAATAACATAAACTGTCTTCAATATAAAACCACCAATACCACATATTCTTGTGATTATAAAGGATGTCCTGCTTGTAGTACTATTTATGGTCCGTATTGCACACGAGACATTTACACAACAAATGCGCCCGACTGCTTTTCTTCCGGAGTTTATATGGAAACGAAATGGACAGAAAATTTAGGAGTGAAAAAATAACCATCTCTATTTGTCCGTCTTTCGCATGGAACTACTACAAACATTTACACAATTTCACTATATAGAATTGAATCGATCTTCATATGGTAAGTGCGATAACCAAAACATTCCTTAAAAAGCATAGACGCTGTAACATATAATGGCGGAACAAATCTATCATCCGCAGTATGTCGAGATGCAAATATCAAAGCCTACTATGTGCCTTGTAACTCTGGACTCTATTGCTTCTTGCCTAAATGCGGTTATTTTGTTTGTCAGCGCTGGGGTTTCGGCTGGTAGGCGTCAGGTAGGCATATTTAGGAAAACTAACTTGTCTCAATGTTATTGACTGATCGGCCAATTAAAAATAAGATGAGCGAACACAAACAAAAATATGAGAGTAGATGGTGAGCGAAGTGGCTGGCTGTAGCACAAAATCCAATCCAGCAAGTTGCAGGGGACACTGCTGGCTTTTTGAATACGGTCATGATTAGCTCAAATGTCATTTAGCTAAGAAGGCAGCACCTTGGCTCCGATAGGTGCTACCACTTTCTTCTTGGCTTTAGGTGCGACCTTCTTCTAATGGGTTTCTTCTTCGCAGGAGCCTTCTTCTTGCCACAACTTTCTTAACCTTCTTGGCACTGCTTTCTTCTTAGCAGGAGCCTTCACCAATCGTATAAGTAACTGATTAAACTGCAAGTACCGTTCGGTTATCCGCAAAAGCCAAGCCATTGACTCCAACGATTTTGTTCTCGCTGACCTTACTCGGCATACCAAAAAGTGCCTGTTAATGTAAACGTTCCGTATTAACATAGTTTAATCAGTTACTTATATGAATGTTCTAAAGTTTTTCATTATTACGATAACCTTCATACATATAGGAAGGTCTACCAA
>Ga0105105_10000090_pt1 | contig 40455 bp, 30 predicted proteins | sample PPLLaktember2015_4_FD_79108 | JGI IMG/M metagenome (GOLD analysis project Ga0105105, IMG submission 79108) | Freshwater sediment microbial communities from Prairie Pothole Lake near Jamestown, North Dakota, USA - PPLs Lake P8 Core (1) Depth... | ecosystem: Environmental > Aquatic > Freshwater >...
GACCTGTCGCGGCTGATGCAGGACATCCCGAAGATCGAGGACCTGCTCGAGTCGGAGGACGACGCGCCGATCATCCGGATGATCAACGCGCTGCTGACGCAGGCGTCGCGCGACAACGCGTCGGACATCCACATCGAGCCGTTCGAGTCGTACTCGATGGTCCGATTCCGCGTCGACGGCTCGCTGCGCGACGTGGTCCGCCCGCGGCGCGAGCTGCACGCGGCGCTGGTGTCGCGCATCAAGATCATGGCGCAGCTCGACATCGCCGAGAAGCGGCTGCCGCAGGACGGGCGGATCACGCTGCGCATCGGCGGGCGGCCGGTCGACGTGCGGGTCTCGACGCTGCCGACCGGCCACGGCGAGCGCGCGGTGCTGCGTCTGCTCGAGAAGGACGCCGGACGCCTGGACCTCGGCAAGCTCGGCATGGCCGCGGCCACGCTCGGCGAGTTCGACCGCCTGGTGCATCAGCCGCACGGCATCGTGCTGGTCACCGGGCCGACCGGCTCGGGCAAGACCACGACGCTGTACTCGGCACTCGCCCGGATCGACTCGAGCACCACCAACGTCATGACCGTCGAGGACCCGATCGAGTACGACCTCGAGGGCATCGGTCAGACGCAGGTCAATGCACGCATCGACATGACCTTCGCGAAGGCGCTTCGGTCGATCCTGCGCCAGGACCCCGACGTCATCATGATCGGCGAGATCCGCGACCTCGAGACCGCGCAGATCGCGGTCCAGGCCTCGCTGACCGGTCACCTCGTGCTGGCGACGCTGCACACCAACGACGCGGTCTCGGCGGTCACCCGCCTGATCGACATGGGCGTGGAGCCGTTCCTGCTCTCCTCGTCGCTGCTGGGAATCGGCGCGCAGCGGCTGGTCCGCAAGCTCTGCCCCCAGTGTCGCCAGCCCGATCCGGTCACCAAGGGCTGGCGCGCGGTCGGCTGCCTGGCGTGCAACAAGACCGGCTATGCCGGGCGCACCGGCATCTACGAGCTGCTGTCGATCGACGACGAGCTGCGGGCGCTCGTGCACCGCAACGCCGGCGAGGGCGAGCTGCGTGCCGCCGCGATCCGCAACGGCATGCAGACGATGCGCGACGACGGCCAGCGCTGGGTGCAGGCCGGCATCACCTCGGTCGACGAGGTGGTGCGCGTGACCCGAGACTGATGCCCGCCTACCGCTTCGAGGCCGCGACGCCCGCGGGCCGGATCGAGCGGGGCATCGTCGATGCCGACAGTGCGAAGCAGGCGCGTGGCGTGCTGCGCGAGCGCGGCCTGACCCCGATCCAGCTGGCCGCGGTCGACGACAAGCCCGCAGCGGCCGGCACCGTCACCTTCGGCGGCCGCCTCGGCGATGCCGAGCTGGCGATGGCGACCCGGCAGCTCGCGAGCCTGCTGTCGGCCCGCCTGCCGCTCGAGCGCGCGCTCGCGGCGATCGTCGAGCAGGCCGAGCGGCCGCTGGTGCGCGACCGGTTCGCCGCAGTGCGCAGCGAGGTGGTCGCGGGTCAGACGCTCGCCGCGGCGATGGCCAAGTTCCCTCGCGACTTCCCGGATGTCTACCGGGCGCTGGTGGCGGCCGGCGAGCAGTCGGGCGACCTGGCGCTGGTGATGTCGCGGCTGGCCGACTACGTCGAGTCGCGGACGGCGCTCACCCAGCGCGTCAAGCTCGCCTTCACCTATCCGGCGATCGTGACGCTGGTCGCGGTCGGCGTGATCGTCGCGCTGCTCACCTACGTCGTGCCGCAGGTGGTCGGCGTGTTCGCGCAGACCAAGCAGAAGCTGCCGCTGCTGACCGTGATCCTGATCGAGCTGTCGGCCTTCGTGCGCAACTGGGGCTGGGCGGTCGCGCTGCTGCTGGCCGGCGCCGTGTTCGGCGCACGCACGCTGCTCAAGAGCCCGACGCTGCGGCTGTCCTGGCACCAGCGCCTGCTGCGGGCGCCGCTGTTCGGACGGCTGATCCGCGGGCTGAACACGTCGCGGTTCGCGTCGACGCTGGCCATCCTCACCGCGAGCGGCGTGCCGCTGATCCGCGCGCTCGACGCCGGTGCCCAGACGCTCACCAACGACGCGCTGCGCGCCAACGTCGACGACGCGATCTCGCGGGTCCGCGAAGGCTCGACGCTGTCGCGCGCGCTCGCGGCGGGCGGTCAGTTCCCCCCGGTCATGATCCACATGATCGCCAGCGGCGAGGCGACCGGCGAACTGCCCGACATGCTCGAGCGCACGGCCGCGACGCTGTCGTCCGAGGTCGAGCGCCGCACGCTCGCGATGACCAGCCTGCTCGAGCCGCTGCTGATCCTCGTGATGGGCGCGGTCGTCCTGCTGATCGTGCTGGCGGTGCTGCTGCCGATCATCGAGATCAACCAGCTGGTACGCTGAGCGCGGCGACGCTTGAGATCGGCCGCGACGGCCCCATCTCCGGCCGATGTGCCCATCCACTCCGGAGGTCCGATCGCATGTGGCCCGTTCGAGTGCTCAAGTTCCTGAAGTCCGCCGGCCGAGACGGCCTCGTGCTGCTGTTCGCGCTGCGCGATGCCGGCACCCCCATCGCGGTGAAGGCGGGCATCGTCGCGCTCGCGCTCTACACCGTCAGTCCGATCGACCTGCTGCCGGACGTCGCGCTGCTGTTCGGCTGGGCCGACGATCTGGCGCTGCTGATGCTCGGCATCCCGTTCCTCGTCAAGCGCCTGCCCGCGGCGGTGCGTGCGCGGGCGTCGCTGCGGGCCGAGCAGGCGCTCGGCCGATTCGGCGGGCGTCGGGTCTGAGCGGCGGCGGGCGGGCCGCGTCTCGCGCCGTCGCGCGCGCTCAGCCCGCCTGCAGGCTGGCGGCGCCGCGGCGGGCTTCGCGGCCCAGCCACAGCGCGCCGTAGACGGCGGCCAGCCCCGCGAACACGCCGACCGTCGTCCAGCCCAGCGGGCCGGCGGCGGGGTGGGTCAGCTGGTGGTGGACCGACACGACGAAGCCGATCGCGCAGCCGATCGACAGGCCGACGCACAGCGCATCGAGCGCCAGCCCCTCGGGTGCCTCGCGGGCCAGCCAGGTCACGATCGAGATCGCGACGAGGGCAGCGCCGAAGAGGCGCGCGAGATAGATCCCGTCGGCATCAGGGCTCGCGCCGTACAGCCACAGGAAATCGTCCGGGGCGAACAGCATCGGGATCGCGAACCCGATGGCCAGCAGCGCGTGCGTGGTGAGGACCGGAGCGGGCGTCATGTCGGATCCTCCGATGCGGACACATCGTCGATGGACGTACTGTCGCGCGTCGCGAGCCCGATCGCAACCTCGGGCGGTGCGGCGGGCGGCTAAAGGCGCAGCGCGCCGGCGTAGCCGGTGAGCTCGAGGTAGCCGCGGCCGACGCGGCGGCCGCCCTCGTGGGCGGTCACGGCGCCCTCCCAGTAGGTCGTGCCGGTGCTGCCGCGCGCGTCGAGTTCCTGATCGTCGAAGAGCGGCCGCAGCTCGAGGTCGCGGCCGGCGACCCGCACCCGCATGGCCACCGGCCAGCGCGCGCCGGTACGCGCCGACTGCCAGTGGCGCAGCGGCTCGAAGGCCGGCCGCAGCCCGGTGCGCGGGATGCCGTCGCGACCCTCGCGCAGCGTCGCGTCGACCCAGGTGTCGCCCCCGTCGCGGCCACGCAGGCGGAACGCCATCAGCGCGCCGCCGTCGTCCAGGTTCAGGCCCGTCCAGTCCCAGCCCGCCGTCCGCTCGTCGAGGATCTCGCTCGACCACTCGTGGTCGAACCAGGCCAGGCCGGTGATGCGCGAGGTGGCGTCGGCGACCCGCACCGCGCCCGTCACGCCGAGCTGGGGCCGACTGTAGTAGCGGCTCGCCTGCAGCGTACCCGGCCCCTTGCGCGACCAGCCGGCCTCGCCCTGCAGCAGCGGCGGCGCGCCGGGGTCGAGCAGCAGGTCGAAGCCGAAGTCCCGGGCGTCGATCCGCGCGCGGTACCGGTCGGTCGCGGCGTCGCGCTCGAGCGTCCAGGCCTGCGGGCCGCGCCCCAGCCACACCCGGGTATCCCCCGTGTCGGCGCCGGCGAGGTCGAAGCCGGCTCGGGCCGAGCGCTCGGCATGCAGGAGCCGGCCGCGCTCGGGCAGGGCGAGCGCGGCATGGGCGAGGACGAGCTGGGTCGGCGCGAACCGGCTCGGATTCGCCGCGGGGTGGGCGGTCCGGCTGCGGAAGAAGGTGAGCTGGAAACCGGCGTCGGGCGCGCCGTCGCGGACGAACCAGCCGGTGACGTACCACCACTCGGTGCGGTGCTCCGGATGGGCCCCGAAGTCGGCCGGGAAGCGCATCGGCACCCCACGCGGCACCGGGGCCCAGTTGAACGGTTCCGAGCGGGGGCCGGCCGCGGCCCCGCCCGCGGTGCCGGTGCCGGTGCCCGTGCCCGTTGCCGCGGCCGCCGGCGCGACCGGTCCCGCGGCGGCCGACGTGCCCGCGGCGGTCGCGAGGGCCGACAGCCCGACCGACCCGGGCAGGGCCCGCAGCAGCCGTCGGCGGCGAGCGTCCATCACCAGTCCTGCCTGACTGCCGCCAGCGGCCCGCCACCGAGGGCGCCGCGAGCCGCCAGCAGCGCGCTCGCCACCGCCGCGACGATCAGCGTCGCCGCGCTCGCCGCCAGCAGCCCGATCGGCCAGTGCACGTCCATCGTCCAGTGGAAGGACTGCGGGTTCACCCGCTCGATCAGCACCAGGCCGATCGCCGCACCCACGACGCCGCCCCATGCGACGGCCACCGCGACCGTGATCGCGGCCTCGATCGCGAGCTGCGCCCTGAGCTGCGCCCGGCGGACTCCGACGTGGCGCAGCATGCCGAACTCTCGCGCCCGCACCAGGGCCTCGCCCGCGCAGGCCGCGGCCACGCCGAACAGGCCGACGAGGATCGCGATCGCCTCGAGCGCGTAGGTGACCGCGAAGCTGCGGTCGAAGATCCGCAGGCTGAGCGCGCGGATGTCGGCGGCGCTGCGCCATTCCAGCGCGGCGAGCGCGGGCGTGGCGGCTCCGATCGCCGCGATGGTGTCGTCGGGACGTGCTCCGGGCGCGAGCCACAGCGCCACGTCGGAGGCACCCGATTCGCCGCCGAGCCCGCGCCAGTCCTCGGCGGCGATCGCGACCGCACCGTGCTGCCGCGCGTAGTCGCGCCAGACGCCGGCCACGAAGAAGCGCGGCGCCGCGCCTTGCACGGGGGACCCCACGGGCAGTTCGATCCGATCCCCGGGCCGCATCCGGTAGCGATCGAGCATCGGCTCCGAGATCCACACCGGGATCGCACCCGCCGGGGGCGTCAGCGCCTCGCCGGTCAGCGGCAGCCGGTGCTGCGGATGACGGGCATCGAGGTCGCGTACCAGCAGCGCGACCGTCGGTCGATCCGGGTCGAGCCCGAGCTCGACGGTCCGCAGGAACTCCGCGCGCACCACGCCCGGCGCGCCGGCGATCGCGCGTTGCAGCGCGTCGTCGAGCGGGGCGCCGGCCGCGGAGGGCGCCCGTGCGTAGACGTCCGCCGGCAGCACCGAGTCGAGCCAGTCGGCGACCGACACGCGAAAGCTGCTGACCATGATCGCCATCGCCGAGGACAGCGCGAAGCTCGCCACGACGCCCGCCAACCCGGCCGCCACCGTGCCCGGCGACTGCGCGATGCGGGTGGTCGCGAGCCAGGCGGCGGGCAGGCCCCACAGCCTGCGGTCGGCGATCCGGGTGAGCAGCCGCCCGAGGGTCTGCGTGATCAGGGGCACGCAGGCCACGCCCGCCACCAGCCAGGCCGCGATCGCCGCGTAGGCCGGGATCGGCAGTCCGCCGAGCGGCGGCAGCGCGAGCAGCGCCGCGCCGGCCAGCGCGAGCCCGAGCGCCAGGCGACCGCGGGCGAGACCGGCGAGCGTGTCCTCGGCGCTGCCGCTGCGCAGTGCCCGTGCCGGTGCCATGCGCGAGGCCGCCCACGCCGGTGCCAGGGCGCCGACCACGCCGACCGCCAGGCCGAGGGCGGCGAAGCCGGCGAGCGCCGCCGGCGGCAGGGCGAGCCGGGGTCGCGACCCGCTGAAGTAGCCCCCGCCCAGGTCGCCGCCGACCGCGGCGAGGAGCGCGGCCGCGAGCCCGACGCCGGCGAGCGTGCCGAGCAGCGCGCCGGCCGCGCCGAGCACGGCGCCCTGCGCGAGGACCGCGCCCAGCCGCGCGCGGCGCGACGCGCCGAGCACCCCGAGCAGGGCGAGCTCGCCCTGCTGGCGCACGACCGACAGTGCCATCGTCGCGAACACCAGGAAGGCGCCGGTGAACAGCGCGACCAGCGCGAGCACGTTCAGGTTCACCCGGTAGGCGCGCGAGACGTTCGACATGCGCTGCTCGGCCGCATCCGGCGTCGACCAGCTCGCGTCGGGCCCGAGCCGCGACGACACCGCGCGCCGCACGGCGTCGCCGTCCGCGCCTTCGGCGAGGCGCAGGTCGATGCGCGACAGCCGCCCGAGCCACCCGAGCCGCCACTGCGCGCTGCCCAGGTCCATGACCGCGAGGCGCTGCCCGGGGGCGGCTCCCGGCACGGTGCCCACGACCCGCAGGGGCACCGTGCCGAGGCCCACGCGCAGCACGAGCGTCTCGCCCGGGGCCAGGCCCAGGGCCTCGAGCGCGGCCTGCGACAGGAACACCGCGTCGGGATCGAACAGCGCCGAACCGCTGCCGCCCGCCCCCCCTTCGGCGGGCTGAGGCAGCAGCGCGACGGTGACGCCGGCCGCGGCGAACGGATCGAGCGCCACCAGCCGCAGCGTGCGCGGCAGGGGGCGCACGGCCGATGCCGGCACCGCCCCCGCGCGCTCGACGCCCGCGATCGCGACCTCCGTGTCGATCACCGGACTCGCCGCGGCCAGCCCCTCGATCGGCGGATCCGCGAGGCGCGCCCAGGTCGCCTCGTCGAGCGACTCGCCCCGGGCGCGGACCTGCGCATGGGCCTCGCCGTTGACGGTCGCGATCGCCTGCCTGAATTCCTCGAGCGCCGACGCGTTCACCAGGTGGATCGCCAGCGCGAGCGCCACGCCGATGGCGACCGCGAGGACCGACGTGGCGGCGCGGCCCGGCGCCGCGCGCCACTGACCGGCAGCCAGCCACAGCCACCAGCGCAGCGTCGTCGCGTCCGGCAGGAAGCGGCTCACCGGGTCGCCCGGCCGCCGGCGCGGCGCCGCGCCATCCGGATCCGGTCCGGGCGCGCGCCGCTCACGACGCCGTCTCCAGACCGGCGGGCGTCAGCCTGAGCCGGCGCTCGGCGATCGCCGCGGCCTGCAGCGAATGGGTGACCATCAGCAGCGCCGCACCGTGCGCCCGTACCTGCTCGTCGATCAGCGCGAGCGCGGCCCCGCCGGTCCGTGGGTCGAGGTTGCCGGTCGGTTCGTCGGCGAGGATCAGTCGCGGCCGATGCACCAGGGCTCGGGCGAGGGCCACGCGCTGCTGCTCGCCGCCGGACAGTTCGCGCGGCATCGAGCGGCAGCGATCGCCCAGGCCGACGCGCTCGAGCATCGCCTCGGCGCGCGGTCGCGCCTCGGCGGCCGGAACGCCGGCGAGCAGCAGTGGGATCGCGACGTTCTGCCACAGCCGCAGGTGCGGCAGCAGGTGGAAGGCCTGGAACACGAAGCCGATCTCGCGGGCCCGCACCCTCGCGGCGGCCTCCTCGTCCATCGCATGGATCGGATGTCCGGCGAGGCGGATCGTGCCCGAGTCCGGCCGCTCGAGGCCGGCCACGAGATTGAGCAGCGTCGACTTGCCGACACCGGACTCGCCGAGCAGCGCCACGCGCTCGCCGGGGTGCAGCGTCAGTCCGATGCCGGCGAGGACCTCGCGCTCCGGGCCGAAGCGCTTGTGGAGGTCGATCACCTCGAGCGTGGGCGGCGGCGGTGCGCCAGGTGCGGCGGCGCCCCCGGGCCCGCCCTCGGCATGCGCCCGCGGCCCCTCGGCGGGAAGGACGGCGTCGTTCATCGGGGCGCTCCGATACGCGAATCGGTGGTTCTGGTCGGTCGCATCGGGCTCGTCGCGGCATCGTGCGCCGCAGCAGGCCCCCTATGATACGGGGCCTCCCAAGACCCTTCGCGACGTCCGGCCGCCCCGGCCGGACACCGCGACCCAGGCGCCCGCCCATGCAGACCGATTCCTCCGCGCCCCGGCCCCGCTTCTTCGACCATGTCGCCGGCACGCGCGACGACGCGCGCGCCGAACTCGGCCGTACGCTGCTCGAACCGAGGGCGTCGATCCCTCCGAAGTACTTCTACGACCGCCTCGGCTCGGCGCTGTTCACTGCGATCACCGAGCTCCCCGAGTACTACCCGACGCGCACCGAGGCCGGGATCCTCGCCGCCCACCGAGAGGCCATCGCCGCGTGCGTCGGCCGCGGCACCACGCTGATCGACCTCGGTGCGGGCGACTGCCGCAAGGCGGCGTCGATGCTCGACGTGCTGGCCCCGGCCCAGTACGTCGCCGTCGACATCTCCAGCGCCTTCGTCTCGCAGGCGCTCGACGCGCTGCAGCGCCAGTATCCGGCGCTCGACACCGTCGGGGTCGGCACCGATTTCGCCGAGGCGCTGTGGCTGCCGGAGGCCGTCCGCGCGACCCGCCGCACGTTCTTCTATCCCGGCTCGAGCATCGGCAACTTCGCCCCGGCCGATGCGCGCGCCTTCCTCGAACGGCTGCGCGCGCAGGCCGGCCCGGACGGCGGGCTGCTGATCGGCGTCGATCTCGCCAAGCCCGCATCGGTCGTGGTCCCCGCCTACGACGATCCGCTCGGCGTCACGGCGGCGTTCAACCTCAACGTGCTCAGGCACGTGAACACGCTGATCGGTTCGGACTTCGACGTCGCCGACTGGTCGCACGTCGCGCGCCTCGACGAGGCGGCCTCGCGCATCGAGATGCACGTCGAGGCACGCCGTGCGTGCGTCGTGCGCTGGCCGGGCGGCGAGCGCGCCTTCGTCGCGGGCGAGCGCATCCACACCGAGAACTCCTACAAGTACACGCCCGGGTCGTTCGGCTCGCTCCTCGCCGACGCGGGCTGGTCGACGACGCAGCGCTGGATCGATGCGCGCGGCTGGTTCGCGCTGGTGCACGCGGTGCCGGCGTCCCGCCCGTCCTGAGCGGGGCGGGTCGGCTCAGCCCGCCTGCTCGCAGTGGTCGGCGATCAGGCCGACCAGCATCGGCAGCAGGGCTTCGGGCAGGTCGTGGCCCATCCCCGGGACGGGCCGGAACACGGCGCCCGGCACGTTCGCCGCGGTATCCCGGCCGGCGCCGATCGGCACCAGCGGGTCGGCCCCGCCGTGCACGACCAGGGTCGGCGCGGTGATCCGTCGCAGCAGCTTGCGGCGATCGCCACTGGCCATGAGGGCGAGCATCTGGCGCGCCCCGCCGGCCGGGTTGTAGGCGCGACGCATCGCCGCCGTCAGCCGGGCCCGCAGGGCCTCGCGCGGCGGCTGCAGTCCGGGACTGCCGATCAGCATCCAGACCCGCTCCATGTGATCGAGGAGGGCGGCCTCGTCCGCGTCGCGCGGCGGCGGCGACAGCAGCGCACGGGTGGCGGGCGTGAAGTGGAAGTTGAAGCGCAGGGCGCCGCTCGAGGACATCACCGAGCACAGCGAGCGCACCCGCTGCGGCCAGCCCGCGGCCAGCACCTGGGCGATCATCCCGCCCATCGAGACGCCCACGACGTGCGCGCGCGTGATGTCGAGCGCATCCATCAGGCCGACCGTGTCGGCGGCCATGTCCTCGAGCCGGTAGGGCGGTTGCACCGGCAGGCGCAGCATCGCCTTGACCGCCGCCTTGCGCATGTCGATGGGACGCGTGCCCGGCACGCGCGTCGACAGGCCGATGTCGCGGTTGTCGAAGCGGACGACGCGGAACCCTCGGGCGACCAGGCCGTCCACCAGTCCGGGTGGCCAGGCCAGCAGCTGCATGCCCAGGCCCATGATCAGCACGACGGGCGGTCCGTCGGCGGGGCCCGCGGTCTCGTACTCGATGCGGATGCCGGAGGGCAGGTCGGTGTGCATGCACCGAGTGTACCGTCGCGCCTCCCGCGCGCCGGGCGGACCGCCGGGGGCGCGGCGCGCGCCCTCAGCGCGGGGCGCAGCTGCGGAAGCCGACGAAGACGTCGCCGCGTTCGGGGCGGTAGAAGTTGCGCAGCCGCGCATCCAGGAGGCCGCGCGGGGTGGCGAGCGAACCGCCTCGCACGACCCGGTGCGACCCGAACCACGGCTGCGAGTAGTCGCGGTACGGGCCCGCCTGGAAGCCGGGGTAGGGCATGAACGGCGTGGCGGTCCATTCCCACACCGCGTCGCCCCATTCCAGCCCCTCCAGGGTGGATGCGGCCAGCTCCCACTCGGCTTCCGCCGGGAGTCGGCGACCCGCCCAGGTGCACCAGGCCTCGGCTTCGAACGCGTCGACGTGGACCACCGGCGCGAAGGGCTCGAGCGGCACCCAGCGGTCGAACCAGCGCATCTGCCAGCGTTCGCCGACACGCCGCCAGTGGGCCGGCGCGACGCGTCCCGTCGCGGACAGCCGCGCGAAGGCGGGCGCCGACCACAGCCGCGCCCGGTGATAGCCACCGTCCTCGACGAACTGCAGGAACTCGGCGTTGGTGACCGGCTGCATCGAGATCTCGAACGGCGCGACCCGGACCGGATGCGCGTCCTGCTCGTTGTCGAACGCGAATCCCGTCCCGGGTGCCGTGCCCATCATGACCTCGCCCCCGGCGACGCGCACGTCGGCGCCGAGCGTCATCGCCGCCGGCGGGTCGTACGCAGCGCCGGGCTGCGGCAGGCCGATCGCCTGGCGGGCGGTGATCAGCGCCTCGACGTGGAACTGTTCGTGGAAGAGGGCGAGCCGGTGGAAATACAGGCCGGCGTCGTCGCCGTCTTCGTCGTGCAGGCGCGCCACGCTCGCCTGCAGGACGTCGTCCATCCACGCATTCAGCGTGTCGAGCCGGGGCAGATCGAGGGTCCAGCGCGCCTCGTGGGGGATGCTCGATGAGTCGAACCACAGGTCGGCCGACTCCAGCCGGGAAGCGCGGTCCTGCCGGCCCGGTCCGGCGTGGCGCAGGCACCACCGCTCCTGGAACCAGCCGACATGGCCGTACTCCCAGACGGGCGGGTTCAGGATCGGCAGCATCGGAACCGTCCGCTGCTCGGGCAGCAGGGTCTCGAGGAGGCGCCGCGTAGAATCCCGGGTGTCGAGCAGCGCGCGCGCCAGCTCGTCCCGTCCTGCCCGCCTCAACCCATCCGCTCCCGTGTCGTCATCGTCCGTCGCATCGTCGTATCGTCGTCGCGTTGCCGCGGCGTCGGCCGACGGCCCACAAAGGCCACCGAATCCCGTGCCGCGAAATCCCAGGGTCGCGATCATCTCACCGGCGCTGGCGGCTGCCAACAACGGCAACTGGCAGACCGCGCGTCGCTGGTCCGCGTTCCTGCGCGCCGGCCATCGGGTCGAGATCCGCAGCGACTGGGCCCCCGGTGACGGCTTCGCCGGCGATCCGCGGGTCCGCCCCGACGTCGTCGTCGCACTGCACGCGCGCCGCTCGGCGGATTCGATCGCTCGGGCCGCCGAGGCCGGACTCCCGATCGTCCTGGTGATGACCGGCACCGACCTGTACCGCGACATCGGACACGATCGGCTCGCGCAGCGATCGCTCGGGCTCGCCGACCGGCTCGTCTGCCTGCAGGCGCGCGGTCCCGAGGCGCTGCCCGCCGAGGTCCGGCCGCGGACCGTGGTGATCGAGCAGTCGGCACCGGCGAGGCGCCCGCTGCCCCCGCGTCGTCGCACCGTCGACCTGCTCCTGGTCGGCCACCTTCGCTCCGAGAAGGACCCGCTGACCGCCGCGCGCGCGCTGGCCCGCCTGCCCGACCCGGCGCTGCGCCTGGTGCAGGTGGGCGGCGTGTCGGAGCCGGGCTGCGGCGAGGCGTTCGCGGCCGCTGCCGCCGCCGACCCGCGGATCGAGCGTCGCGGCGCGCTGCCTCATGCCGCGGCGCGACGCCTGATCGCCCGGGGCCGCGTGCTCCTGCTGCCCTCGGTGATGGAAGGCGGTGCCAACGTGCTGATCGAGGCGGTCACCAGCGGCGTGCCGGTGCTGGTCTCGAGCATCCCCGGCTCGCTCGGCCTGCTCGGCGACGACTACCCCGGCGTGTTCCCGGTCGGTGACGATGCCGCGCTCGCCGAGCTGATCGAGCGCTGCCGGGACCGGCCGGCCTTCCTGGACGATCTGCGTGCGCGCTGCGCGGCGATCGCACCGCGCTTCGCGCCCGAGCGCGAGCGTGACGCCGTCCGCACCCTCGTCCGGTCGCTGCTCGACGACCCCACCCGGAGCCCACGATGAACGCCCCGCTGCTGTTCACGCCCCTCGCGCTGCGCGGGCTGACCCTGAAGAACCGCATCGTCGTCGCGCCGATGCACCAGTACGCCGCCGTCGACGGGCATCCGAACGACTGGCACCTGATGAACGCCGGGCGCTTCGCGGCCGGCGGCGCCGGCCTGGTGATGGTCGAGTCGACGAAGATCGAACGGCGCGGCTGCGGCACCGTCGGCGATCTCGGCCTGTGGGACGACGCGTTCGTCCCGGGCCTGGCACGGATCGTCGACCTGGTGCACGGCTGCGGCGCGGCCTGCGGCATTCAGCTCGGCCACTCGGGCCGCAAGGCGCGGGTCGCGCGTCCGTGGGAGGGCGGCCGGGCCCTGGTTCGCACCGACGCCGTCCCCGACTGGGACGACTGGGAGCTCGTCGCCCCGAGCGCGCTCGCCGCCGACGCCGAGTCCCCCGTGCCGCGGGCGCTCACGGTCGCCGAGATCCGCGACGTGGTCGAGGCCTGGGGTCGCGCCGCGGCCCGCGCCGATGCGGCCGGCTTCGACGTCGTCGAGATCCACGGTGCGCACGGATTCCTGCTCCACGAGTTCCTGTCGCCGCAGGCCAACCGTCGGGAGGACGCCTACGGCGGCACGCCCGAGAAGCGGATGCGCTTCGCGCTCGAGGTCGCCGAATGCGTGCGCGCCGCGTGGCCTGCCGGCAAGCCGCTGTTCGTGCGCCTGTCGGTCGACGACGACGCCGGCTGGGCACCCGCCGACAGCGTCGCGCTGGCGAGGCGCCTGGGCGCGCTCGGCGTCGACGTGATCGACTGCAGTGCCGGCGGCATCACGCCGAAGCCGGTCTCGAGCGCGCCGATCGGCTACGGCTACCAGGTCCCGTTCGCCCGCGCGATCCAGCGCGAGGCGGGCGTGCGGGCGATGGCGGTCGGGCTGATCGTGCATGCCGCGCAGGCCGAGCGGGTGCTGCGCGACGGCGACGCCGATCTGATCGCACTGGCTCGCGAGATGCTCTGGAACCCGAACTGGGCGATGGACGCCGCGGACAAGCTCGGCGTCGATCCGTTCGGGCTGGTGCCGCCGCAGGCGGGCTGGTGGCTGGAGCGGCGAGCGAGGTCGATGCCCGGAATGGTGCCGTCGACGGCGGCCGGCGCCGACGGCCCGTCCTGAGACCCGCGCCGCGCGGGGTATGGAGCGTCAGACGCTGCGAAGAAGCCGTAGCGAGCAGGCCCGAGCCGGTGTCGAGGCGCGCAGCCGTACGGATGTACGGCGAGCACCGCAGGCGCCGGATCGGGACGCGCAGTAGGCTTGTTCGCAGCGTCTAGCGGAAGCGCACCGAGACCGACGGTGTCCCCGGCAGCCCCTCGTAGACCGCCCGCACCGTCATGCCCGGCTGCGGCGGCAGCAGCCGCGAGAACGAGCCGAGCGACAGCAGATCGCCGGGCTGGAGCACGATGCCCGCCTGCTTCAGGTCCTGGGCGAGCCAGATGACGGCATTGAGCGGGTGCTCGAGGATCGCGGTGCCCCGGCCGGTGTCCAGCGCCTTGCCGGTGCCGTCGACCAGCCTCACGGTCATGTCGCGCAGCGCGTCGGCCAGCTTCGGATCCGCGGTCGCGGCGATCGGGGCACCGAGCACGCCCCGCCGCGCGCCGACGTTGATCGCGGTGATGCCGATGCCGCCCAGCTTCGCCGGATCCTGGACGACGAGATCGGGGAGCTCGATGAACGGACGGATCGATCGCAGCGCGGCGAGCACCTGCAGCGGCGTCGTCGCGTCGTGGATGGCGCTGCTGCCGACCTCGACCACCAGATCGGCCTCGAACAGTGGGCGCGCGCCGAACTTCGCCGGCACCTCCGCGCCGTCGGCGAGGATCATCCGCTCGAACAGCGTGCCGCGCACCGGCGCGTTCCAGCCGAATCGCCGCTGCACCGCCGCGTTGGTCAGGCCGGCCTTGTAGCCGACGATGCGACCCTGCGACGGCACGAGTGCCCGCACCAGCTTGTCGCGGCCGCAGACCGCGCCGGCCATCGTCATCGAATCCGGCGGGTTCGGCTCGGGTTCGAGCGCGACGTAGCGGCGCACGGTGTCGGCGATCTGGGCGTCGCTCGGGCAGGTGGGCGCATCGGGCCGCAGGCCGGCGCAGCCGGCGATCACGACCGCGAGCGACAGGACAGCGAGCCGGGGCAGGGCGGTGCGGCGCATCGGCGTCTCCGGTTGGACCTTGCCGACCGTTACTCGGCCGTCGGCATGCCGGTGGTGATCGAGAAGCCCGCGTCGACGTAGGTGATCTCGCCGGTGACGCCCGACGACAGGTCCGACAGCAGGAAGGCCGCGACGTTGCCCACCTCGTCGATCGTGACGTTCTTGCGCAGCGGCGCGTTCTGCTCGGCGTAGTCGAGCAGCTTCGAGAAGCCCTTGATGCCGGAGGCGGCGAGGGTCTTGATCGGCCCGGCCGAGATCGCGTTCACGCGCGTGCCCGTCGGCCCGAGGCTGTAGGCCATGTACCGGACGCTCGCCTCGAGCGAGGCCTTCGCCATGCCCATGACGTTGTAGTGCGGCACCGCGCGGACCGCGCCGAGGTACGACATCGTGAGGAGCGCGCCGTTGCGGCCGCTCATCAGCGGGCGCGCCGCCTGGGCGACGGCCGCGAAGCTGTACGCCGACACGTCGTGCGCGACACGGAACGATTCGCGCGAGAAGCCCTCGAAGAAATCGCCCGAGATCGCCTCGCGCGGCGCGAAGGCGATCGCGTGGACGACGCCGTCGAGTCCGTCCCAGCGCTCGCCGAGCGCGGCGAACAGGGCCTCGATCTGGCCGTCCTCGCCGACGTCGCACGGAAAGACGAGATCGGAGCCGAAGTCGGCCGCCATGTCGGTCACCCGGTCCTTGAACCGATCCGTCTGGTAGGTGAACGCGAGCTCCGCGCCCTGGGCCCGGCATGCACGCGCGATGCCGTACGCGATCGACCTGTTGGACAGCAAGCCCATGATCAGGATGCGTTTGCCTGCCAGGAACATCGGGAATCTCCGATAGAATTTGACTGATGGGGATTGTCTCACGATGGGTCGCCCGGAGCCTCGCCGGCGCGCTGCTGGCGGCCGCGGCGCCGCCCATGGCCGCGCAGCCGGCCCCTTCGTCTTCCGCCGCGCAGCCGGCCCCTTCGTCATCCGCCGCGCAGCCGGCCGCTCCGTCTTCCGCCGCTCAGCCGGCCTCTCCGTCGCCCGCTTCGGCGGCGGCAACCGTCGAAGCGGCACCGAAGCCGGCCGCCGACGCCGCCCTGGCGGCCCGCGGCGCCTTCGTCCACGGGATGGCCTGGGGGGCGACGCCCAAGTATCCGCCCGGCTTCACCCACTTCGACTACGTCGATCCCAAGGCTCCGCGCGGCGGCGCCCTGACGCTCGACGGGTTCGGCTCCTTCGACAAGCTCAACCCGTTCACCCTCAAGGGCGTGACCGCCGCCGGCGTGTACGCGCTGATGTTCGACACCCTGACCGAACAGGCCGACGACGAGCCGTTCTCCGTCTACGGCCTGCTCGCGGAGAGCATGAGCTTCGCCCCGGACGGCCTGTCGATCACGTTCCGGCTCAATCCGAAGGCGCGCTTCTCGAACGGTGATCCGGTGCTCGCCGCCGACGTCAAGCACTCGTTCGACACGCTGACCGGCAAGCTCGCCCATCCGCGCTTCAAGAGCGTCTACGGCGACGTGCGCGGCGTCACCACGCCCGACGAGCGCACCGTGCGCTTCGAGTTCAAGCAGCGCAACCACGAGCTGCACATGATCCTCGGCGGCCTGCCGGTGTTCTCGCGCAAGTGGGGCGGCGGCAAGCCCTTCGACCAGATCGTCCAGGAGCCCCCGATCGCCAGCGGCCCCTATCTCGTCGAGCGCGCCGACTGGGGCCGCAGCATCGTCTACAAGCGGCGGGCCGACTACTGGGCCGAAACCCTGCCGACCCGGCGCGGCATGTTCAACTTCGGGCAGGTCACCTACAAGTACTTCAAGGACGAAGTCGCGCGTCTCGAGGGGTTCAAGGCGGGCCAGTTCGATTGGATCAACGAGAACTCCGCGAAGAACTGGGCGCGCGGCCACGGCGGGCCGAAGTACCGCTCGGGCGAGATCGTGAAGAAGGAGTTCGTCCACGCCAACGGCGCCGGCATCCAGGGCTTCGCGATGAACACGCGGCGCCCGCTGTTCGCCGACCGGCGCGTGCGCCTCGCGCTCGCGCAGGCGTTCGACTTCGAGTGGATGAACCGGCAGGTCTTCTATGGCCAGTACATCCGCAGCCCGAGCTACTTCACGAACAGCGAGATGCAGGCGAAGGGTCCGCCGGGGCCCGACGAGCTGGCGCTGCTCGAGCCGCTGCGCGCGCAGCTCGACCCCGCCGTGTTCGGCGACGCGCCCCTGCCGCCCGACACCGAGCCGCCGGCGACGCTGCGCGACAACCTGCGCACCGCGCTCGGGCTGCTGCGCGAGGCGGGCTGGACCGTCGCCGACGACGGCATGCTGCGCAACGCGAAGGGGGAGGCCTTCCAGTTCGAGGTGCTGTCCTACTCGAAGGCGCTCGAGCGCATCGCCGTGCCCTGGGCCCGCAATCTCGAGAAGATCGGCATCCGGGCCAACCTGCGGGTGACCGACCCGGTGCTGTTCCAGAAGCGGCTCGACGAGTTCGACTACGACGTCACCGTCGTGTCGTACCCGGCCAGCCAGACCCCGGGCAACGAACTGACCGAGCGGTTCTCCAGCGGCGCCGCCGACGAGAAGGGTTCGGACAACGCGATGGGCGTGCGCGACCCGGCGGTCGATGCGCTGGTCCGCGCGCTCCTCACCAGCGACAGCCGCGCCGAGCTGGTCGCTGCCGCGCGGGCGCTCGACCGTGTGCTGCGACACGGCTGGTATCTCGTGCCGCACTTCTATTCGGCGACGCACCGCATCGCCTATCGCGACACGCTCGCCCATCCCCAGACCATGCCGAAGTTCTATGCCGCGTCGCCCTGGCTGCTGAAGACCTGGTGGCGCAAGCCGGGCAGCGGGAGCGACTGAGGTGCTCGCCTACATCCTCAAGCGCGTGCTGCTGATGATCCCGACGCTGTTCGGCATCCTGCTGATCACCTTCGCGGTGATGCAGTTCGTGCCCGGCGGGCCGGTCGAGCAGATGCTGCAGGAGATGCGCGGGCGCGGCCAGGCGGGTGAGGTGGCCTCGAGCGACAACACCTACCGCGGCCGGCAGGGCGTCGACCCGGCGAAGCTCGAGGAGATCCGCATGCTCTACGGCTTCGACCAGCCCGCGCACGTGCGGTTCTGGGAGATGCTCAAGCGCTTCGCACGCTTCGACCTCGGCACCAGCTACTTCCACCACAAGAGCGTCTGGGAACTGGTCAAGGAGAAGCTGCCGGTCTCGATCAGCCTCGGACTCTGGACCTTCTTCATCTCGTACCTGGTGTCGATCCCGCTGGGCATCGCCAAGGCGGTGCGACACGGCTCGCGCTTCGACCTCGTCACCTCCACCGCCATCCTCGCCGGCTACGCCATCCCGAGCTTCGTGCTCGGCGTCGTGCTGCTGGTGCTGTTCGGCGGCGGCTCGTTCTGGCAGCTGTTCCCGCTGCGCGGCCTCACGAGCGACGGCTTCGAGCAGCTGTCGGCGATGGGCAAGGTCATGGACTACCTCTGGCACATCGCCCTGCCGGTGACCGCGATGGTGGTGGGCAGCTTCGCGGTCACGACGATGCTGACCAAGAACACCTTCCTCGAGGAGATCCGGCGCCAGTACGTGCTGACCGCGCGGGCCAAGGGGCTCTCCGAGCGAACCGTGCTCTACAAGCACGTCTTCCGCAACGCGCTGATCCCGCTGGTCACGGGTTTCCCGGGGGCCTTCATCGGTGCGTTCTTCACCGGCTCGCTGCTCATCGAGACGCTGTTCTCGCTCGACGGCCTGGGCCTGCTGTCGTACGAGTCGGTGATGAAGCGGGACTATCCGGTCGTGATGGGCACGCTCTTCCTCTTCACCCTGATCGGCCTGTTCACCAAGCTGATCACCGACCTCGCCTACGTGTGGGTCGATCCGCGCGTGAAGTTCGAGGCCGCTTCGTGAGCGCGGTGCCGGTTCCGGGCTCGCTGCCGCCGCCGGTGGGCGCTCCGGCCGCCGATGCGCCGTCGGTGGCGACGGCGCGCTCTCCCGCGCAGCGCGCCTGGCGCCGCTTCCGGTCCGACCGCCGGGGCTGGTGGAGCCTGTGGATCTTCGTCACGCTGGTGGTGCTCAGCCTGTTCGCCGAGGTGCTCTCCAACGACCGGCCGATCGTCGTGCGCTACCAGGGCACGACCTACGTCCCCTTGTGGAACACGTACCCGGAGACGACCTTCGGCGGCGACTTCCGCACCGAGACCGACTACCTCGATCCCTTCATCCGCAGCCGCTTCGATGCGCCCGGCAACTGGGCGATCTATCCGCTCAATCCGTACCGCTTCGACACGATCAACTACTTCTCGCCCAGCCCCAACCCGGCGGCCCCGTCTCCGGTGAACGTGCTCGGCACCGACGACCGCGGCCGGGACGTGCTCGCGCGGCTGATCTACGGTTTCCGGGTGTCGGTCCTCTTCGGCCTCGCGCTGACCGCGATCGGCGTGGTGATCGGCGTGATCACCGGCGCGGTGCAGGGCTACTTCGGCGGCAAGATCGACCTGGCGTTCCAGCGCTTCATGGAGATCTGGGGCTCCATGCCCGAGCTCTACCTGCTGCTGATCTTCGCCTCGCTGTTCGAGCCGGGCGTGCTGATCCTGCTGGTGATCCTCTCGCTGTTCGGCTGGATGGGCCTGTCCGACTACGTGCGGGCCGAGTTCCTGCGCAACCGCAACCTCGAGTACGTGACCGCCGCGCGTGCGCTCGGCCTGTCGTCGTGGCAGATCATCCGGCGCCACGTGCTCCCGAACAGTCTCACGCCGGTGATCGCGTTCCTGCCGTTCCGCATGAGCGGCGCGATCCTCGCGCTCACCAGCCTCGACTTCCTGGGTCTGGGCGTGCCGCCGTCGACGCCGTCGCTGGGCGAACTGCTCGCCCAGGGCAAGGCCAACCTCGACGCATGGTGGATCACGCTGTCCACCTTCGGCGTGCTGGTGGGGACGCTGATGCTGCTGATCTTCATCGGCGAGGCCCTGCGCACCGCCCTCGACACGCGGCGGGGCTGAGACGATGAGCGCGCTGCCCCGGAACGAGGCGCCCCGCGTCGCGACGCCGCTGCTCGAGGTCGACGGGCTGACCGTCGAGTTCGACGGGCCGAACGGCCCGGTGCGCGCCGTCGACGGCGTCTCGTTCACCATCGGCCGTGGCGAGAAGTTCGCGCTGGTCGGCGAGTCCGGTTCGGGCAAGACCGTGTCGGCCCTCGCGATGCTGCGCATCGCCGGCGACGCGCGGGTCGGCGGCCGCGTCCGGCTCGGCGGACGCGAGCTCGGCGCGCTGTCCGAGCGCGAGATGCGCGGCGTGCGCGGCAAGGAGATCGCGATGATCTTCCAGGAGCCGATGACCGCGCTGAACCCGCTCTACGCCGTGGGCGACCAGATCGGCGAGACGCTGGTGCTGCACGAAGGCATGTCGCGCGCGGCGGCCCGCGCGCGCGCGATCGAGCTGCTCGAGCTCACCGGCATCCCGGAGCCCGGACGACGCGTCGACAGCTATCCCCACGAGCTGTCGGGCGGTCAGCGTCAGCGCGCGATGATCGCGATGGCGCTCGCCTGCAGCCCCTCGCTGCTCGTCGCCGACGAGCCGACCACCGCCCTGGACGTCACCATCCAGCGCCAGATCGTCGAGCTGCTCGACGACCTGCAGCGCCGCCTGGGCATGTCGGTGCTGCTGATCACCCACGACCTGCCGCTGGTGCGCCGCTTCGCGGATCGGGTCGGCGTGATGCGCCGCGGTCATCTGCTCGAGGTCGCACCGACGGCCGAGCTCTTCGCCGCGCCGCGCGACCCGTATACCCGGCAGCTGATCGACAGCCGGCCGCGGCGCTCGATCGAGCCGCTGCCCGCCGACGCACCCGAGCTGATGCGCGGGGAGGGCGTCGGATGCCGGTTCTGGTTCAAGTCGGGCTGGTTCGCGAAGAAGCCGTTCGATGCGGTGGCGGGCGTCGATCTGAGCGTGCGGCGCGGCGAGACGGTGGGCATCGTCGGCGAGTCGGGCTCGGGCAAGACGACCCTCGGGATGACGCTGCTGAGGCTGTCCTCGGGCACGCCTTCCGGCAGCGTCAGCTTCGACGGCGAGCGTCTCGACACGCGCACGCAGTCGGCGCTCAGGCCGCTGCGACGCCGGATGCAGGTGGTCTTCCAGGACCCGTACAACTCGCTGTCGCCTCGGATGACGATCGAGCAGATCGTCGGGGAGGGGGTCGCGCTGCATCGGCCGGAGCTCGATGCGCGCATGCGTCGCGATGCGATCGTCGCCATGCTCGGCGAGGTGGGGCTCGACGCCTCGGCCCTGTCGCGCTACCCGCACGAGTTCTCGGGTGGGCAGCGCCAGCGCATCGCGATCGCGCGGGCCGCGATCCTGCAGCCGTCGCTGATGCTGCTCGACGAGCCGACCTCGGCGCTCGACGTGTCGGTGCAGCAGCAGGTGCTGGAGCTGCTCGTCGGACTGCAGCGAAAGTACGGTCTGAGCTACCTGTTCATCACGCACGACCTGGCCGTCATCCGCGCGATGGCGCACCGGGTGCTGGTGATGAAGGACGGGCACGTCGTCGAGGCGGGCGAGACGCTCGCCCTGTTCGACTCGCCGAAGGCCGACTACACCCGGACGCTGCTGGCCGCCGCGTCGCACTGATCCCCGTCGGCGCCGATCGCGCCCGGGGCGTGTCGGCTCAGGTGCGCGGGCGCTTCGGATCCGGCTTGGGCGCGACCTTGGTCCGCGAGACAGCGGGCGGGCGCGGAGGCGCCTTGTAGACCGCACGGACCGACGCCGGCGCGCTGCTCGCGGTCGGCGCCGCCTTGCGTGCCGGAGCGCCGCGGGCGACCTTCGTCGGCGCACGGGCGGCGCCCTTCGCCTTCGACTTGGAGGCGGCCGCAGCGACAGGAGCGGCCGCGGCCTTCGACACCGGCGGCGCGTCGCGAACCACCGGAGCAGCGGCCCGTGCGATCACCTGCCGCGCGCCGTCCGCCGTGGTCAGCAGCGTCTGCGTCGACGCCGGGCGCACGAGCAGGCTCGCGCCCGGGGACACCTTCTTCACGCCACCGTTCCAGGCGCGCAGCTGGGACACGCCGATGCCGTAGTTCGCCGCGACCGAGGCGACCGTGTCGCGCTTGGTGACGCGGTGATAGACCGCCGGCACGGTGACCTGTTCGTAGACCTTCGGGCCCTCGAACGACTCCACCAGCCGCTCGTCCTTGACCGAACCCTGCGGCGCGATGACCTGGGTGCCCGGCAGCAGCTTGCGGCGGGGGGAAAGGCCGTTCGCCCGGAGCAGCTCGGCGGCGCTGATGTTGCCGCGCCGCGCGACCTCGTCGAGCGACTCGCCGGGCTTGAGCGTGTACGGCTGCCAGGACGCCAGCGTCTTGTTCTCCCGGTCGTGCTTCTCGACGGCGCGCACGAAGTTGTCGACGCGGTCGAAGGGCAGCTTGATCTCGTTGTTCTGGCTGGCGGCGATGACCGGACGGTTGTGGGCCGGGTTCAGCGCGACGAACTCGTCGACGCTCATGCCGGCGAACTGCGCGGCGAGCTTCAGGTCGATCGGCCGCGTCTTCTCGATCGTTGCGAAATAGGGCCGGTTGGGGATCTCGGGCAGCGCGAGTCCGAGCTCGTCGGCGCGCAGGATGATGTTCTTCAGCGCGATCAGCTTCGGGACGTAGTTGCGCGTCTCGGCCGGCATCGACAGGCTGAGGTAGTCGGTGGGCTTGCCCCGGGCGCGATTGCTCTTGACCGCCCGCGCGACGGCGTTCTCGCCCCAGTTGTACGAGGCGAGCGCGAGGAACCAGTCGCGGTCGTGCATCTCGTAGATCTTCTGCAGGTAGTCGAGCGCGGCGCGCGTGGACTGCACCACGTCGCGACGGTTGTCGACCCACCAGTTCTGCGACAGCTCGTACTGCTTGCCGGTGGACGGGATGAACTGCCACAGGCCCGCGGCCTGAGCCGAGGACAGCGCGACCGGATTCATCGCGCTCTCCACGAACGGCAGCAGCGCGAGCTCGGCCGGCATGCCGCGACGCTCGACCTCCTCGACGATGTAGTGCAGGTAGCGGCTGCCACGACCGAACATCCGCTGCAGCGCTTCGGGCCGCTGCAGATAGAAGCGTTCCTTCTCGGCGACCAGCGGCGTGTCGAGCTCGGGCATCGCGAACCCGGCCCTCATCCGCGCCCACAGGTCGCGATGCGGATCGATCGGACGCGCCGGTGCGACGACCACGGCCGGCGAGGGCGTGGCGGCGGCGGGCGGCTGCGCGGCGGGCAGGGCGGGCGTCGCGACGACGGCAGGGGTGACCGGTGCCACCGGCGCCACGACGACGGGCGGCTGTGTCGCCGCCGGGCCCGGCGCGACGTCGGGGCGGACGGCGGGCGCTGCGGCCGGCGCCGTCTCGCGCGGCTGTGCCCGCGAGACCGGAGCGCCGTCCGGCTGGATCTGTCCGACACCGGCACAGCCTGCGAGCGCCGCGAGTCCGCCGAACAGCACGGTGCGCAGGATGGCGCGCGCCGCGCCGTTCGAGTCGGACATCAGGGGGTTCTCCTAAGTGCCTGTTTTTGCAGGCCTATCGCGCCAACATTGCATCGTACGTGCCGCGGCGGGGGTGGTCAAGGGTCGCCCGGCCCGCGGGGGTGGCGGGCGGCTCGCCGGCGACACCCGCTCCGGCGCCCGGGCGGCCAGGCCTCAGCGAAAGCCGTCCTTCCAGGCCCGGACGGCCGCGAACACCTCGACCGGATCGGCCGGCGCATGCCCGAGCCGTGTCTGGGCCGCGCGCCGCACGTCGTCGGCGTCGGTTCGCAGGAAGGGGTTGGTGGCACGTTCGAGGGCCAGCGTCGACGGCACGGTCGGCGTGCCCGCGGCGCGCAGTTCGGCGGTCTGGCGCACCCGTTCGGACAGCGCCGCGTTGTCGGGCTCCACCGCGAGGGCGAAGCGCAGGTTGGAGGTGGTGTATTCGTGCGCGCAGTAGACCAGCGTGTCGTGGGGGAGTGCCGCGAGCCGGCCGAGCGAGGCGGTCATCTGCGCCGCCGTGCCTTCGAAGACCCGCCCGCAGCCCCCGGCGAACAGCGTGTCGCCGCAGAACAGCACCGGGCGCAGATCGTCGTCGCCGATCCGCCGTGCGAAGAAGGCGATGTGGTCGAGCGTATGGCCGGGAATCTCGATCACGTCGAAACGGGCGTCGAACCCCTCGAGCCCGAAGGCGTCGCCGGCTCGCCAGCGGCGGTCGATGCCCTCGACCCGCGAGGCGGCGGGGCCGTGGACCACCGCATCCGGGAACGCGGCGCGCAGTTCGGGCAGGCCGCCGACGTGGTCGGCATGATGGTGCGTGACCAGCACGGCCGCCAGCGTCAGGCCGGCCGAGGCGAGCGCCGCCAGCACGGGCGCCGCGTCGCCCGGGTCGACGACGGCCGCACGGCGCCGCTCGCGATCGCTCAGCAGCCAGATATAGTTGTCGGCGAATGCCGGCACCGGCACGATGGCGGGATGGGGCGGCACCGAGGCGTGCGGGACGCCGGCCGTGGCGGGAGGGTTCATCGGGGTGGATGCCGCCCCGCGACGGGGACGGACGACGTGCGGGACGAAGCTTCGATCATACGCGCGCAGGGCGCACGACACCGGCCGGTCCGAGCGCCGGCGGCGGTCATCGCGGCGATGTCCGGGGGCGCCCGCCGGATCCCGCCCGGCGAAGACGGCGACCCTGAGCGGTTCGGCGCCGCCGGGGCCTCCGACGCCGGGGCCGGGCGCCCCGACCCGCGTTCCGACCCGATTTCCGACGCGCCCGAGCCGGACCGCGCCGATGCGGCCGTCGAAGCGTCGCGCGCCGACCGGTCCGCAGCCGATCCGTCCCCGCGGGCCGGCCCCTCCGGCCTCCACCCCGGGGCCGTCGACCCCCCGCCGCCCGGCGACCCGGGCGACTGGCATCACTGGCTGGCCTCACCCCCGGGCCGCTACGTGCTGGACTGGGAGCAGGCCCACTTCGACGAGGCGGTCGGCGACGTCTTCGGCTACCACGCGGTGCAGTGCGGCGAGCCGCGGCTCGACGCGCTGCGTGCCAACCGCATGCCGCATCGCGTGCATGCGCTGCGGGAGGCCGATCCGTTGCCCGCGCACGAGGGGCCGCGCGTTCGCGTCGAACACTTCGAGGAACTGCCGTTCGACACGCAGTCGCTCGACCTGATCGTCCTGCCCCACGTTCTCGAGTTCGCGCAGGACCCGCACCAGGTGCTGCGCGAGGCCGACCGCGTGCTCCGGCCCGAGGGGCGGCTGATCGTGTCCGGCTTCAATCCCGGCAGCCTGTGGGGCGCGCGGCAATGGCTGCTGCGCGGCGTGCTGCCGCCCTTCCTGCCGCGCGAGGGGCATTTCCTCGGCGTGCCGCGCCTGCGCGACTGGTGCAAGCTGCTCAGCTTCGAGACCGATCGGGCGCGCTACGGCTGCTGGCGGCCGCCGTGCCGCACCCAGCTCTGGCTCGACCGCACGCGGTTCATGGAGCGCGCCGGCGACCGCTGGTGGCCGATCTGCGGCGCGGTCTACATGGTGTCGGCGATCAAGCGTGTCCGTGCGATGCGGATGATCGGGCCGGCGTGGAAGCGGCGCTCGCCCGCCCGCGCCATCGCGGTCGCGAGTCCGCAGCGCAACCGGCTGGACGACGAAGGCGCGGGCTGAACGGCCCGCGGACCCGAGACGCCGCCGCGCGCTGCACCCCTGCACCCCTGCGGCGCTCCATCCTGTCGTCTCGGAAGGGCTAGCGCTCCGCTGGCCCGTGCGCGCGGCGCGGCCCGTACATGTAGTCGCGCGTCAGCGGCAGGGGACTCGCGCCGTCGTCGCTCCGGATCGCGAGCAGCTGGTGGACGTTGATCCACCCGCGTGCGAAGGCATGCGCGCAGCCGGCCAGGTAGACCCGCCAGATCCGCGCGCGCTGCGCGCCGGCCAGCGCCTCGAACGCCTCGATGTCGCGTTCGAACGCATCGGACCAGTGGCCGAGCGTCAGGGCGTAGTGGCGCCGCAGCGACTCGGCATCGACGAGCTCCAGGCCGGCGGCCGACAGTTCGCGGATCGCCAGCGACACGTGCGGCACCTCGCCGTCCGGGAAGACGTAGCGTTCGATGAAGTCGCCCGCGCCCAGCCCGACCGAGCGACTGTCGGGGTCGCTCGAGGTGATGCCGTGGTTCAGCGCCACACCGCCGGGCTTGAGCAGCCGGTGCACGGTCGAGAAGTACGGGCCGAGATGCTTCAGTCCGACGTGCTCGAACATGCCGATCGACGCGATGCGGTCGAACACGCGCTCGCCCGGCACGTCGCGGTAGTCCTGCAGCCGGATCTCGATGCGGTCGGCGAGTCCCGCCTCGCGGACGCGCTCGGAGGCGAGTTCGAGCTGGTTCCGCGAGAGCGTGATGCCGAGCACGCTGACCCCGTAGTGCGCCGCCGCGTGGAGCGCCATCGCCCCCCAGCCGCAGCCGATGTCGAGCAGCGTCTGCCCGGGTTCGAGCGCGAGCTTGCGGCAGACATGGTCGAGCTTCGCGATCTGCGCCGATGCGAGGTCGCGATCGGGCCGGTCGAAGTACGCGCACGAGTAGACCATCCGCGGGTCGAGGAAGCGCGCGTAGAACGCGTTGGACACGTCGTAGTGGTACTCGATCGCGGCCCGGTCCGAGCGGCGGGTGTGACGTGCCATCCAGTCGACGGGATGGCGACCGCGGCCACGGTGATCGTCGGCGTCGCGTGCGAGCGCCGCCGCGATCTCGACGATGTCGGTGATGCGCCCGTCGACGTCGATGTGACCCTCGACATAGCCTTCGCCGAGCGCATCGAGCGTGGGCTTGAGCAGGTACCGTGCCGCGCGGCTGGACTTCAGTCGGATGGCGACCTTGCGGCCTGCGCCGAGCGGGACTTCCGTGCCGTCCCAGAGCGCGACCGTGACCGGCAGCGGGCTGCGTGCACGCAGCGAGGTGAGGTATCTGACGACCTGTGTCTCGAGCATGGCGGCCCCCGCGGGTGGAGGTGTGCCGTCCGATTACAATGCACGCCGCCCGCCCGGGCAAGACCCGTCCGGATCGGTCGGCTTCCTCCGGGTGGGCTCGCCAACCGCCTGATCACCGAGAGCCCGATGCCCGCCGTGCCTGCCGCTTCCGATCCGTCCCGCTGGGTCGCCTACACCGACGGTGCCTGCGCGCCCAGCAATCCCGGGCCCGCCGCCTGGGGCGCGGTGATCCTCGGCCCCGAGGGGCGCGACGCCGAGCATGCGAAGGGGTTCATCGGGCACGGCACCAATCAGATCGCCGAGATCGTGGCCGCCATCGAAGGCCTCGCACGGGTCCCCGAAGGGGCCTCGGTGGAACTGGTGTCGGACAGCCAGTACGTCCTCAAGGGGCTCAGCGAATGGCGCGCCGGCTGGGAGCGCCGCAACTGGCGCAACTCCAAGAACGAGCCGGTCGCCAACCAGGACCTCTGGCGACGCCTGTTCGCGGTCGCCGACGTCCGTCGGGTCAGTGTCCGCTGGGTGCGCGGCCACAACGGCGACACCCTCAACGAGCTGGCCGATCGGCTGGCCAACGAAGCCCTGCGCGAGGCGCGACGCTGACCCTGCGGGCGATCGCAGCGGGCGGCGGATCGGGGCTCGCGGCCGCGATGCCAGCAGCGCTCCCGTGCGTCGCGTTCCCGCGCGTCGCTCAGCGGGTCGCCAGGAATCGGGCCAGCCGGTCGACCCCGTCCTGCAGCGTCGCCGCCGGCCGGGCGACGCACCAGCGCAGGTAGCCTTCGCCGCCGTCGCCGAACGCCACGCCCGGCGCCAGTCCGAGCCGTGCCTCGCGGACCAGCGCCTTGGCCAGTTCCAGGCTGTCCGGCTCGCCGTCGACGCGCAGCAGCACGTACATCGCGCCGTCCGGCGTCACCGGGTGCACGCGGGGGACCTGCGCCAGCGCGCCGGTCAGCGTCGCGGCGCCCTCCCGCACGTAGGCCTGGAAGGCCCGGGCCGCCGGCTCGCCGTCCTGCACTGCGGCGAGGCCGGCGCGCTGCACGAAGCCCGGCGCGCACGAGGTGTTGAACTCCACCAGCTTCTCGACGTCCGGAGCCAGTGCCGCGGGCAGCACCAGCCAGCCCAGCCGCCAGCCCGTCATCTGCCAGGTCTTGGAGAAGGTGTTGGCGACGACCAGCCGCTCCTCGGGGTCGGCGCCGTCGAGGAACGAGGGCGCGCAGTCCGAGCCGTCGAAGACGAGACGCTCGTAGGCCTCGTCCGACAGGATCCAGATGCCGTGGCGCCGGCAGTGCGCCCGGACCGAGCGCATGGCATCGGCCGGCATCACCCATCCGGTCGGGTTGCCCGGCGAGTTGACCATCAGCATCCGGGTGTCCGGCGTCAGCGCGGCGAGCAGCCGATCGACGTCGAGCGTCCACCGTCCGCGCGGGTCGATCGTCAGGGCCACCGTCTCGACGCGCGCGCCGAGCACGCCGGCGATCGCCGTGAGGTTCGGCCACAGCGGGACGACGGCCACCACCCGGTCGCCGGGGGACACCAGGGCCTGGGCGGCGAGCATCAGCGCGGTCACGCCGGAGCTGGTGACGGCGACGCGGTCGGCGCCGATCGCCGGGCCCGAACCGGCGTGCAGACGGCTGGCATAGCCTGCGATCGCGTCGCGCAGGTCGGGCAGGCCGAGGTTGGGCAGGTAGAAGGTCTCCCCGGCATCGAGGGCCCGCTTGCCGGCGTCGACGATGAACGACGGCGTCGGCCGGTCGGGCTCCCCGAACCAGAACGCCAGCACGTCCGGCGCGCCCATGGCCGCGTTGGCGACCTCTCGGATCCGAGAGGCGGCGAGGGCGCGGACCGGGTCGCGGGCAACGGCTGGGTGCATGGGGGCTCGCTGTGGAGAAGTGCCGGGAGAACCCTAAAGTGTAACGTCCGGTCTCGTGGAACCCGCGTGGGGTCGTGCTATGTTGGAGCGATTCGCTCCGGACTCCTCATGAACGTCAAGTTGATCTACACCGTGGTCGCCGCCGCAGGGCTCGGCGGACTGGGGTGGTACGCCTACACGTCCCAGAAGAATCCGGCCGCGACGGGCTTCGAGGTGAAGGGGGGCCCGACGGGCGACACGAAGACCGCGGGCGGCGGCAAGGCCGGCGACGGAAAGGGTGCCGACGCCAAGTCCGGCGATGCCAAGGGTCCGCCCGCCGCAGGGGGCCCGGGCGGCCCCCGTGGCCCGGTCGGCGTCGAGGTCGCGAAGGTCGACCGCCGTCCGGTCGCCGACGAGGTGGTCGCGGTCGGCTCCCTGCGCGCCAACGAGACGGTCGCGCTGCGCTCCGAGGTGGCCGGCCGCATCCAGCGGGTCGGCTTCACCGACGGCGCGCGCGTGCAGCGCGGCGCCACGCTCATCGCGCTCGACGCATCGGTCACGGCCGCCGAGGCCGAGCAGTCGCGCGCCGAACTGGCGCTGGCCCGGGCCAACTTCGAGCGCACTTCCGAACTCGCGCAGCGCAACTTCGTGTCGGCGAGCGCCAAGGACCAGGCCGCGGCGAACCTGAAGATCCAGGAGGCGAAGCTCAAGCTCGCCGAGGCCAGGCTGGCCAAGTCCGAGATCCGGGCGCCGTTCTCCGGCGTCATGGGGCTGCGCAACGTCAGCCCCGGCGACTACGTCAAGGACGGCGCCGACCTCGCCGTCATCGAGGACATCGCGACGATGAAGGTCGACCTGCGCATGCCCGAGCGCTACCTCGGCAGCGTGCGGGTCGGGCAGGTGGCCCAGCTGTCCTTCGATTCGATGCCGGGCAAGACCTTCAACGCGACGATCGCCGCGATCGATGCCCAGATCGACGCCAACGGTCGCTCGCTGCTGGCCCGCGGCAAGCTCGCGAACCCCGACGGCGCGCTGCGCTCGGGCATGTTCGCCCGCGCCCGCGTGGTGCTGCGGGCGAACGCCGAGGCCCTGACCATCCCGGAGGAGGCCATCTTCTCCCAGGGCGTCGACACCTTCGTCTGGAAGGTCGAGGCCGGCAAGGTCGTACGGCGCAAGATCGAGGTCGGGCTGCGCCGCGATGCCCGCGCCGAGGTGCTGGCGGGGCTCGCGTTCGACGATCTCGTGGTCACCGCCGGCCAGCTCCGGCTGCAGCGCGACGGCCAGGAAGTCCGTGTCATCGACCCGAACCGCCGGCCCGCGGGCGCGCCCGGCGCCCCGGGTGCCCCGGGCGGGGGGGCCGGTCCCGGCGGACCGGGCTCGGTCAATGCGCCCAAGGGCGACGCCCCGGCGGCCGGCGCCCCGGCCAAGGGCGAGCCGCCCCCGACGGGTGCCGCATCGCCGACGGGTCCGGCCGCCGCCGGCGTCTCGGTCGCCGCCCACTCGCCCGCCGCGCCGGGCGCACCCGCCCCCGCGGCGGCGAAGTAAGCCACCCGGTTCCGCAGGAGGCTCGGCATGGTCCTGTCCGACATCTGCATCCGTCGCCCTGTCTTCGCGACGGTGCTCTCCCTGGTCCTGATGCTGCTGGGCGTGGTGAGCTATCAGCGGCTCGCGGTCCGGGAGTATCCGAAGATCGACCTGCCGGTGGTCAACGTCGAGACCCGCTATCCCGGCGCCTCTGCGGAGATCATCGAGTCGCAGGTCACCAAGCCGCTCGAGGACTCGATCGCCGGGATCGAAGGCGTCGACGTGCTGACCTCGATCTCGCGGCCCGAGCAGAGCCAGATCACGGTGCGCTTCCGCCTCGAGCGCGACGCCGACTCGGCCGCCGCCGATGTCCGCGACCGCGTCGCGCGGGTCCGCCAGCGGCTGCCGCAGGACGTCGACGAACCGGTGATCGCGAAGGTCGAGGCCGACGCGAATCCCGTCATCTGGATGGCGTTCTCCAGCGAGACGATGAGTCCGCTCGAGGTGTCGGACTACGTCAACCGCAACGTCAAGCCGCGGGTGCAGACGCTCCCCGGCGCCGCCGACGTCCGGATCTTCGGCGAGCGGGCCTACTCGATGCGCATCTGGCTCGACCCGGACCGGCTGGCGGCCTATCGCCTGACGCCCCAGGACGTCGAGGACGCGCTGCGCCGCCAGAACGTCGAGATTCCGTCGGGTCGCATCGAGAGCACGCAGCGCGAATTCACCGTGGTGTCGCAGACGGACCTGCAGCGCGCCGAGCAGTTCGAGCAGGTGGTCGTCAAGACCGTCAACAACTACCCGGTCCGCATCCGCGACATCGCACGGGTCGGCATCGCGCCCCGGGCGGAGCGCTCGATCGTCCGACTGAACGGGCGCAACGCGGTCTCGGCCGGCGTCATCAAGCAGGCGACCGCCAATCCGCTCGTGCTGGCCGAGGCGCTCCGCGCGGAGTTGCCCAACATCCGGCGCGACCTGCCGCCGGGCTTGTCCATCCAGATCGCCAACGACAATACCGTCTTCATCGATCGCGCGATCAAGTCGGTGTACCTGACCATCGCCGAGGCGGTGGTGCTGGTGGCGCTCGTCATCTTCGTGTTCCTGCACTCCCTGCGCGCCAGCGTCATCCCGCTGGTGACGATCCCGGTCGCGCTGGTCACCACCTTCGCGCTGATGCTGGCCGCCGGCTTCTCGATCAACACGCTGACGCTGCTGGCGCTGGTGCTCGCCATCGGCCTGGTGGTCGACGACGCCATCGTCGTGCTCGAGAACATCTATCGCCACATCGAGAACGGGATGTCGCCGATGGCGGCGGCATTCCGCGGGACGAAGGAAGTGGGCTTCGCGGTCGTCGCGATGACGCTGACGCTCGCAGCCGTGTACGCGCCGGTCGCCTTCACGCCCGGTCGCATCGGCCGGCTCTTCGTCGAGTTCGCGCTGACCCTGGCCGGCGCCGTGATCGTCTCGGGCTTCGTCGCGCTCACGCTGTCGCCGATGATGTGCAGCCGGCTGCTCAAGCCGCACGGCAAGCGCACCTTCATCGGCACCGCCATCGAGGCGACGCTCAACGGCATGACGCGCGGCTACGCGGCGGTGCTGCGCTTCACGCTGCGCAACCGGTGGCTGGTCCTGATCGCCTACGTCGCGGTCGCCTATGCGTGCTACGTGCTGTGGATCGGGATCAAGAAGGAACTGTCTCCCGTCGAGGACCGCGGCACCATCGTCTCGATCATCAACGGGCCCGACGGCGCCTCGATCGGCTACACCGAGCGCTACGGCCGGCAGCTCGAGTCGATCGCCGCCGGGATTCCCGAAATCGACCGCGCCTTCCTGATCGCGGGCAGCCCGACCGTCGCGCAGGGCATCGCGTTCTGGCGGCTGACCGACTGGGACAACCGCACCCGCACCGTCCAGGACATCGTCAAGGAGTTGCAGCCCAAGCTGCTCGCGATCCCGGGCGTGCTCGCCTTCGCCGTGGCACCGCCGTCGCTCGGCCAGTCGCCGCGGGAGCGCCCGATCAACTTCGTGGTGCTCACCTCCGACCCGTACGACACGCTGCAGCGCACGATGCAGCCGCTGCTGCGCGACCTGCAGACCTGGAGGGGACTGCAGGGCGTCGACAGCGACCTGCGGCTCAACAAGCCCGAGGTGCGCCTGACCATCGACCGTGACCGGGCGGCCGACGCCGGCGTGTCGGTCGACGCGATCGGCCGTGCGATCGAGACCATGCTCGGCGGTCGGCAGGTCACGCGGTTCAAGCGCGACGGCGAGCAGTACGACGTCGTCGTGCAGCTCGATCCGACGGCCCGCACCTCGCCGCAGGACATCGCGGCGATCTTCGTGCGCGGGCGCAACGAGACGATGGTGCCGCTCTCGAGCCTCGTCGGCTGGAAGGAGTCGGTCAGCCCGCGCGAGCTCAACCACTTCGGTCAGCGCCGTGCGGTCACCATCACCGCCAACCTCGCGCCCGGCACCTCGCTCGGCGAGGCGGTCGACTACCTCGAGTCGGCGGCCCGCAAGCACCTGCCCGCGGGCTACGCGATCGACTACAACGGCCAGACGCGGGAGTTCAAGCAGTCGTCGTCGGAACTGTTCCTGACCTTCGCGCTGGCGCTGGGCTTCATCTACCTGGTGCTCGCCGCGCAGTTCGAGAGCTTCGTCGATCCCTTCGTGATCATGCTCACGGTGCCGCTGGCGATGACGGGCGCGCTGGCGCTGCTGCAGTGGAGCGGCGGCACGCTCAACGTCTACAGCCAGATCGGTCTCATCACGCTGGTCGGCCTGATCACCAAGCACGGCATCCTGATCGTCGAGTTCGCCAACCAGCTGCGCGAGGAGGGCCGGGCGCTCAAGGAAGCCGTCATCGAGGCGGCGGCCCTGCGGCTGCGCCCGATCCTGATGACCACCGGAGCGATGGTGCTGGGCGCGGTGCCGCTGGCGCTGGCCACCGGAGCCGGATCCGAGAGTCGGATCCAGATCGGCATGGTGATCGTCGGCGGCATGACGCTCGGCACGGTCCTCACGCTGTTCGTCGTGCCGACCTTCTACACGCTGCTGACCCGCGGCAAGAAGTTCGGCGGCGCGCAGGCCGCCGCGGCGCAGGCCGAGGCCGACGCCGCGCCGCCCGCGCCGCACGGCGACGTGGCGCCCGGACACGGCGCGGCCGCCACGATCGCCGGCGAGCGGCCGTCACCGGCGGCGGGTTCCTGATGCGCCAGGTCGTCCTCGACACCGAGACCACGGGGCTGTCCGCGTCGGAAGGGCACCGCATCATCGAGATCGGCTGCCTGGAGATCGTCAACCGGCGGCTGACCGGACGCACGCTGCACCTGTACCTGAACCCCGAGCGCGAGATCGACGAGGCCGCGACCGAGGTGCACGGCATGACCTGGGACGACCTGCGCGACAAGCCGCGCTTCGCCGAGGTCGCCGAACGGGTGCTCGCGTTCTGCGAGGGGGCCGAGGTGCTGATCCACAACGCGGCGTTCGACCTGTCCTTCCTCGACGCCGAGCTCGGCCGGGTCGATCTCGGCCGCTTCCGGGACCGCTGCGCCAGCGTGCTCGACACGCTGCTGATGGCGCGCGAGCTGCACCCGGGCAAGCGCAACTCGCTCGACGCCCTCTGCGATCGCTACGGCGTGTCGAATGCGCACCGCACGCTGCACGGCGCGTTGCTCGACTCCGAGCTGCTGGCCGAGGTCTACCTGGCGATGACGCGGGGGCAGGACAGCTTCGAGATCGCGCTCGACGCGGGCACGCAGGACGGGCAGGGGGCCGACGCCGTGGAGTGGCCTCCGCGCGGGCTGCGCGTGCTGCCCGCATCGGCCGCGGAAGCCGGCGCGCACGAGGCGGCGCTCGCCGTGATCGCCAAGGAGCGCAAGGGCACCTCGATCTGGGCCTCGGAGCCCGCGCAGAGCGCCTGAGCCGAGTCGGCCCGCATGCGCGGGCTCGGGTCAGAAGAGCCCGGTCTCGCTCGCCAGCCCGCTCGCCGCGGGAAGTCGCCGCACGGGCGCTGCCGACTTGGCTGCCGGCGCGGTCGGGCCGCAGGCCCCGGTCGACAGATGCTGCAGGGCCTGCGCCAGGCGCGGATCGGCCTCGTCGCCGAATGCCAGGAACGGCTCGTCCGACACGGCGCAGGTCGGGGCGAGCCCGTCGAACCAGTCGGTGAAGCCGTCCCGGTTGCGGCCGATGAAGCTGACCGCGCTCAGCACCGTGTCGCCGCGCACCTGCGGCTCGAAGCCGACCGGCTTGCCGCAGGTCCGCGTGCCGACGATCGGGTCGTCCCGGTACGGCCGCAGTCCGACGATCAGCGACTCTGCCGCCGAGCAGGTGACGTCCGAGACCAGCCAGGCGACCCGCTCGAAGGTGCCCGTCGCCGCGCGCGCGGGCATCGGGATGCTCAGGTCGTCGGCGGCATGGGCGGCGTTGTGGCGGAGCTCGGTGAAGGTCTGGCCGACCGCGGCCGCCGGCGCGAGCGAGCCGGCGATGTCGGCGGCGACGTACAGTCGGCCGCCGCCGTTCTCGCGCAGGTCGACCACGAGCCGCGTCGCGCCTGCGGCGCGCAGCGACGCGATCGCCGTGTCCCAGGCCGGCCGGGCCGTCTCGGTGAAGGTGTAGAGGGCCAGGTAGCCGATCCGCGTGCCGTCGCGCTCGATCAGGCGACTGGCGAGGATGGGTGCCACGGCATAGCTCGCCTTGGCGAGCGCGATCTCGTCGACGCCGCCCGCCCGCGACACGCCGAGCCGCACGACGAGACCGGCCTGCGCCGGGCCGAGCGCCTCGCTGACCGTGCGCGCGGCGATCAGCGTGGCCGCGGCGACGCCGTCGATCGACGCGATCCGGTCGCCGCGGCGCAGGCCCGCCCGGTCCGCCGGCGAGTCGGGCATCACGAAGCGCAGCACGAGCGTCTCGCCCTCGATCCGCAGTCCGATGCCCAGGCCCACCGACACGCCATCGTCGAAGAAGCCGTCGTAGGTCGCGCGCGTCTCGACGTAGCTGAAGCGGTCGGGCGGATCCACCCGCAGCGCCTCGAGCGCCTGTGCGGCGTCGGCCTTGCCCGTCAGATCGGCGGCGGGCACGCGGTCGGCGTACAGGTAGAGGCCCGTCATCACCGACCGGACCCACTCGACCTCGGCGCTCGCCGCGGCGGACGTGCCGCCGCTTCCCCCGCCGCAGCCCGTCGCCAGCACGGCGGCCAGGACGGCCGCTGCCCCGGCGCGCAGGGCGAGCGGGGGGCGGCGCGCGACCGTGGCCGGCGCGGCGGGTGCGGCGGACCTCATGGCGTCGCGGTCGCCGGATCGCGGCCGGCCGGGCCCGGCGTGACGGGAAGGCTCGAGCGTCATCGCGCGAGCCTAGCCTGCCGCGCGGAATTGTCCAAAGCGCCCCCGGTCGGGCAGGGGGCTGCATTCCGGTAAAATCCCCGGTCCGCCCTGCCTTGCCGGCCCGGGGCGCCAGGAAGGTCCCCTTGAAAGAAACCCGCCACGCCCGTACCGGGCGCGATCGCAAAGCCCACCTGTCGGCCGATGCCGAACGGCTCGTCGCCGCCGCGCTCGGGCTCGCCAACTCCGGCAGCCGCGTCGAAGACCGCTATTGGGATGCCCAGCTCGCGCAGCGCATCGAGCGCCTGCTCGACACCGGCCACCCGCAGTCCATCCACGATGCGCTCGACCGGCTCAACCAGACCGACAGCGAGGCCTACGGTGCCCTGATCGAGGCGGTCGAGACCGCCGCCGAGTCGCTGGTGCTCGAGGTCGACGGCCAGCGCTGGGACGTGCTGCTGGTGGCAGCCCCGGTCGTCGCCTGGACCCGCTTCCGCATCCCGTCGGGCCCGATCGCGGCCGACACCGTCGTGTCGCTCGCCGCCCACTGGCAGGCGCACGTGCTCGCCCGCGATGTCCGCTTCCGGATGGCGCCGGTGCTCTACAGCGTCGATCAGCTGCCGCGCGACTTCGGCGAACTGCGCCGACTCACCCGCCGGCTCGGGCAGGCCGCGATCGTTCCGGGCGGTGCCGCGCCGCGCCTGGACCTGAAGTCGCTGCCCGAGACGGCCGACATGCTGGCCGACGGCCGCTTCCTGATCGCCGCGGTCGCCGTGCCGCAGGACGGTCCGCTGTTCCGTTGGCAGCTGCCCGAATCCGGCGAGCACGCCTCCCGCGTGGCCTGCCTGGAGCAGTGGATCACCCAGGCCCGTCCGTCGATCGAGACCCTGCTGCCCGGCTGCGGCTTCGAGTGCCTGCTGCCCGACGCGTTCCACATCAACCTGCGCGAGGCCGACCGACGCGTGCGGCCCTACGCGATCAAGGCGGCGGTGCATTTCCTCACCCATGCGCTCGACCTCGAGCCCGAGGCCATCCGCGCGACCATCGCGCCCTTCGGCGAGGACCGGCCGGACGAATACCGGATCGGACTGTCCCTCGGCGAGGAGGAGGACGTCGCTCAAGGCGTCGTCTGGCCGCTGCTCGGCGCCGAGAGCGAGGCCGACGACCCGTCGCCGCTCGATCGGATCCGCGAGACGCTGCGCGAGGCCGGCGTCACCGACGTGCGCACCTGGACGGATCTCACCGAGCCGGAGTACTGCGAGGACTGCGGCGTGCCGCTCTACCCGAACCCTGCGGGCGAGGTCGTGCATGCCGAGATGCCCGAGGACGCCGAGCCCGAGGGCACGCACTTCCACTGACCGCATCCGGCCGCGCGTCAGCGCGCCGCCGGCTCGGTCCGGAGCGCCAGCACGATCTGGTTGCGCAGCAGCCTGATCGCCTCGACCTGGCCGGCGTCCGGCGGCGCGGCGTTCGCGACCTCGCGGTCGGCGTAGAAGAAGCCCATCGGCCTGCCGTCGACCATCACCGGCAGCACCAGGAAGCCACGGGCCTTCGGGAAGGCCAGCGTCTGCCAGGCCGGCAGTCGGCCGCGGACGGATTCGGCGCCGATGTCGGCGATGTGCAGGTCCGCACCGCGTGCCAGCGCCGCATGGAACAGGTCGGGGGCGAACTGCACCGGCATCGCGACGCGCGCGCGCAGATCGGCCAGCATGCAGCCCGCGGCCGCGCGCGGCCGGTAGGCGGCGGCCGCGTCGTCCCGCGCGAGGTACACGACCCGCGTGGCCTGCAGCATCTCGCGCAGCGCCTCGCAGGCGACCTGCACGCCCCGGCCGATGCCGCGCGACTCGGCCAGCGCCTGCGAGACCGCGGACACCGACGTCAGCAGCCGCTGCTCGAGCGCGGTCGCGCGCGGCGCGACCATCGTCGAACGCCCGCCCTCCGGATCGCCGTCGTCGCCGGCGCCCAGTGCCAGGCCGCCCGGCGGGTCGTCGGGATCCGCCGCCGGCGCCTCGCCGAGCATCGCGGCGAGCCCCAGTCCCTGGGCGAGCTTTTCCGTGTCCCGGCGCGCCTGTTCGAGGACCTCGACGATCGCCTCGCCGTCCATGTCGAGCGCGTCGCCGAACCGGCGCTGCAGCGCGCTCACCGTGCGGTCGCGCCCCTGGAGTCCGTGCCGGCGCTCGAGCCGACCCGCGTCGTCGCCGAACGCCGAGGCGAGCTGGACCCAGTCGAGCGAGGAGCGCGGGGGCAGCGGCCGCGTGGCGCACGGCGCCAGCGCATGCTCGATGCGCACCGGCAGGCCCCAGCCGCCGACCACCTCGAGCGCCAGCTCCTCGAAGCTGCGGCCGATGATGCGGCGCGCCGCTGCCGTCTCGGTCGTCCCGTCGCCGACCTCCGCGCGCACCGCCGCGACCGCGTCCGGCACATGGATCGCCGCGATCAGCCGACCGACGTTGCGGAACATCGCGCCGATGGCGCCTTCCTCCGCGCAGGCCGGCCAGCGCCGCTGCAGCGTGCAGCGCGCCACCGCGGAGGCGCCGAGCGCCTGCCCGAAATCGCGCATCACCGAACGCGATTGCGCGTTCTCGACCAGCCGATCCATCAGCATCATCGACAGCGCGAGCGTGCGGATCTGGTCGAAGCCGAGCAGCACGAGCGCGCGCGAGACGGTGGTCACCGGTGCCGCGTCCCGGGTGCGGTACAGCGGCGAATTGGCCAGCCGCAGCAGGCGGTGGGTCAGCGACGCGTCCGCGAGGATCGCCTGCGCGAGCTGTTCGACGGTGTCGGACTCGCCGGAGGCCATCTTGGTGACCATCGCGACGGATTGGCCGAGCGCGGGCAGCGCCTGGTCCTCGCGCAGGGCGTCACGGATCAGCCTGAGGGGTTCTGGAATGGCCAAGAGCGGGTCGATCGGGCGTGGGGTGTCTGTCGGATGCTGACAGGCCGCGGGGCGCTCAGAGCGCGCGAACAGCGGCCGCGGGCCGCCGCTTCTCTCGGGACCGTGTCGCGCGCCGGGCACGCGCCGACTACGGCCCTGTTGCAAACCTCTGCTTTGACGTAATATAAGCAAATAACGATATAGCACTTGACGCTGGCGTCGGGTGAATCGGAAGGCAGCCGCGGCACGGTGTGTCGCGACGTCGATCCCAGGGAGGAGACGTGGACAGACCGAACGGCCCATCCGGGCGTCTGATCAAGGCACCGGAGCACTTCCTCGACGACGAGGGCATCAAGCGCGTGTTCCAGGACGGCGCGCACGGACGGCGCGACTTCATCCGCCGCGCGTTCGCCGCGGCAGGCGCCGCGGCGGTGGCGCCCGCGGCGATCGCGCAGACACAGTCCGCCCGCCCGCCCGCCGAGGGCGGGGACCCCGACATCCTCACGCTGCCCGAGCACAGCCGCGGCCTCGGCCGCGCGGTCGTGACGGACGGCTACGGCAAGCCCTCGCAGCACGAGGCGAACGTCCAGCGCCGCCGCAGTCCGGGGCTGACCCAGACCACCCAGGCTTCGGTGTCGTTCGCGCCGCTGCAGAGCCTCTTCGGCATCGTCACCCCCAGCGGACTGCATTTCGAGCGTCATCACCAGGGCTGGTGGGACGTCGATCCGTCCAAGCATCGGCTGATGATCAACGGCTCGGACGAGCGCATCGTGCGCACGCCCCTGGTCTTCACCATGGACGAGCTGATGCGGCTGCCGTCGGTGAGCCGCTTCCACTTCATCGAGTGCGGGGCGAACACCGGCATGGAGTGGGGCAACGTCGCGGTGCCGACCTGCCAGTACACCCACGGCATGCTGAGCTGCAGCGAGTTCACCGGCGTGCCCCTCAAGCTGCTGCTCGACATGGCGGGCGTCGACTACAAGCGCGGACGCTACGTGCTGGGCGAGGGCGCGGACGGCTCGTCGATGACCCGGACCGTGCCGATGGAGCTGATCGAGCGGGGCGAGGTCATCGTCGCCTACGGTCAGAACGGCGAGATGCTGCGGCCCGAGAACGGCTATCCCCTGCGCCTCGTCGTGCCGGGTGTCCAGGGCGTGAGCTGGGTCAAGTACCTGCGCCGCATCGAGGTCGGCGACCAGCCCTACGGCGCGAAGGACGAGGCGCTGCACTACGTCGACCTGATGCCGGGCGGCCTGCATCGGCAGTACACCAGCCTGCAGGAGTGCAAGAGCGTCGTCACCACGCCCTCGGGCGGGCAGGTGCTGCTCGACCGCGGCTTCTACAGCATCAGCGGCCTGGCCTGGTCGGGCCGCGGCAAGGTGCGCAAGGTCGACGTCTCGGTCGACGGCGGACGGAACTGGCGCGAGGCGCGCCTGGAGACCCCGGTGCTCTCGAAGTGCCTGACGCGCTTCAGCCTCGACTGGGCCTGGGACGGCCGGCCTGCGCTCATCCAGAGCCGCGCCACCGACGAGACCGGCTACGTGCAGCCGACCTACCCGCAGCTGCGCGCCGTGCGCGGCAGCCGCTCGATCTATCACAACAACGCCGTGCAGACCTGGCAGGTCGGCGAGAACGGAGAGGTGCGCAATGTCCAGCTGGCTGCCTGAGCGACTCGTCGCACGCAGCGCCGCGACGGCGCTGGCTCTGCTGGCCGCCGCCGGTTCCGCGTGGGCACAGGGGTCTGCCTACAGCGGCATCGGCCGCGCCGCCACCCCCGCCGAGGTCCGGGCCTGGGACATCGACGTGCGCCCCGATTTCAAGGGGCTGCCGCCCGGTTCCGGCACCGTGGCGAAGGGGCAGGACGTCTGGGAAGCGAAGTGCGCGTCCTGCCACGGCGTCTTCGGCGAGAGCAACGAGATCTTCTCGCCGATCGTCGGCGGCACCACCAAGGACGACCTGCAGACCGGACGCGTCGCGCGGCTCAACGATCCGTCGTTCCCCGGGCGCACCACGCTGATGAAGCTGGCGACCGTGTCGACGCTGTGGGACTACATCAACCGCGCGATGCCGTGGAACCAGCCGAAGTCGCTGAGCGTCGAGGAGGTCTATGCGGTCACCGCCTACATCCTCAACCTCGGCGGCGTCGTGCCCGACGACTTCACGCTGTCGGACCGGACCATCCGGGACGTGCAGCGCATGCTGCCGAACCGCAACGGCATGACGACGGAGCACGGACTGTGGCCGGGGGCGGGCATCGGCGTCCGCAAGCCCGACGTGGCCGCCCGGGCGTGCATGAAGGACTGCGCGACCGATACGAAGGTCGCATCGTTCCTGCCCGATTTCGCCCGCGACGCGCACGGCAACCTCGCCGAGCAGAACCGGCTGGTCGGCGCGCAGCGCGGTGCCGACACCACGCAGCCCCCGCGGGCCGCGTCGGCGTCGGGCGGCGCGCGCGCGACCACCGTCGC
>Ga0105105_10000091_pt1 | contig 40410 bp, 35 predicted proteins | sample PPLLaktember2015_4_FD_79108 | JGI IMG/M metagenome (GOLD analysis project Ga0105105, IMG submission 79108) | Freshwater sediment microbial communities from Prairie Pothole Lake near Jamestown, North Dakota, USA - PPLs Lake P8 Core (1) Depth... | ecosystem: Environmental > Aquatic > Freshwater >...
CGACATGGCGGGCCGCCGTGTTGCTGGTGCCGATCGAGCCCAGCACCGAGCGCTGCTCGGGTGTCATCGACTGGTAGTTTTCCCACTCGGCCAGCAGGTTCTCCCGACCGACCTTCTGGGCGAGCCGGTAGTTGGCCCGGGCCAGCCGGCGCTGGTCGGGCGTCAGCGCCGCCCACTCGGCGATCCGCTTCTCGACACGCTTCTGCTCGTCCGCCTTCATCTTGGGGAAGCGGCTGGCCAGATCGGCCCACGCCCGCTTCTCGGTGATCGGCAGCGCGTTCCATTGGGCCGAGAACGGGGCGAGCACCTCCTGCTGCGCCGGGCTCAGGTCCGACCACAGCGGCTGGACCAGCGGCAGCAGCGAGGGGCGCAGGCGGTCGGCGCTCGGCGGGTCGAGCCGCAGCGGCTCCGCCTTCTGGGCCGTCGCCGGCACCGTCGCGACCCCTTCGGTCGGCGCCGTGCCGGCCTCGGTCGGCAGGCTCGAGGCTGCCGCGGGTGCCGGTTCGACCCCCGCGGCGCCCGGTGCGTCGGCAGCGGCCGCCCGGCCGGCGCCGAGCGCGAGCAGGGTGGAGAGCAGCAGGACGGCGGTCGCCGGGCGGACGGTCATTGGCGGGAGTTCTTGATGTAGGCGCCGAAGCCCCGGTCGGTGAGTGCCGACAGCGGCACGTCGTCATCGTCCGACAGCACGATCTCGGCATCGATGTCGGCGGTCTCCGCCGCGCGCTGTGCATCGTCCCACGCCGCGATGCCGTAGAAGCCCGCGACCACCAGGAGGATCGGTGCGAGGGTGGCCAGGAGGCGGATCAGGCCCGACGGACGGTCGCTGCTCGGCAGAGCGACGGTGGCCGTCCCGCCCGTGAGGGTCGGCGCCGCGACCGTGAGCGTGCCGGCGTGGGCGATCGCGGCGAGGCGCGCCCGCTCCAGGCGCTGCGTCACGCGGTAGGGCAGGCGCTCCGACGATTCATCGAGCGCCTGGCGGATCCGGGAGGCGAAGAGTTGTTCATTCATAACGTGATTCCCTTGGCCTTCAACGCGCCGGCCAGGGTGTGGGTCGCACGGGAACAGTGCGTCTTGACGCTGCCTTCCGAGCATCCCATGGCCGATGCGGTTTCCGCGACGTCCATCTCGTACCAGTAACGCATCACGAACGCCTCCCGTTGACGGGTGGGCAGCTTCTGGACCTCGGCCTCGATCGCTTCCCGGATCTGGTCACGCTCGACGATCTCGGCAGCGCTTTCACCGGCTCGGGTGTCGCCCTCGACCTCCAGCGACTCCAGCGGGTCGGCGTCGTCGTCGTCGCTGCCAGGGCGCAGGGCCGAGAACAGCGTCGTCCAGGTGTTCCGGACCTTCTGCCGGCGGAAGTGATCGTGGATGACGTTCTGCAGGATCCGCTGGAACAGCAGGGGGAGCTCGGCCGCGGGCTTGTCCGCGTACTTCTCGGCGAGCTTGAACATGGCGTCCTGGACGACGTCCAGGGCCGAGTCGTCGTCCCGGACGGCATACACGGCCTGCTTGAACGCCCGGCGCTCGATCGCTTCGAGGAATTCCGAGAGTTCCTGCCGTGAGGCCATCAGCCACGCTCTAGCCACGAAAGCCGGGGATGCTAGCAGAGTCCTAGCCTTGACCGCCCTGCTGCGGTGCATTACTCTTGCCGGATCCCATGGCTCCATCGACGGCGCGTCAGGCGGCGGCGACGGAGTCTTTGTCTTTTTCGTTGCCGACTGACCCAGCGGCACCCGGACAGGCACGCATGCCGGAGCCCCTCCACAAGAGGCGTGAAGGCGTCCGATCAATCTCACAGGCCCCGCACCGAGGCCTGCGTCGAGGCGGCGAAAAGGCTGCGTTGGCGCCGGCGGGCGGATCCCCCTGGACCTTGAAAGGAACACAACTTGGAACTCACTGGCGCAGAGATCGTCGTGCGCTGCCTTCAGGAAGAAGGCATCGAGCACATCTTCGGATATCCCGGCGGAGCCGTCCTCTACATCTACGACGCGCTTTTCCAGCAGGAATCCGTCAAGCACATCCTCGTGCGGCACGAGCAGGCCGCGGTACACGCCGCGGACGCCTATTCGCGCTCCACCCAGAAGGTCGGGGTCTGTCTGGTCACCAGCGGACCGGGCGTGACCAATGCCGTCACCGGCATCGCCACGGCGTACATGGATTCGATCCCGATGGTCGTGATCTCGGGGCAGGTCCCGACGCACGCCATCGGCGAGGATGCCTTCCAGGAATGCGACACGGTCGGGATCACCCGGCCTTGCGTGAAGCACAACTTCCTGGTCAAGGACATCAAGGACCTCGCCGCGACGATGAAGAAAGCCTTCGTCATCGCGTCGACCGGGCGGCCCGGTCCGGTCCTGGTCGACATCCCCAAGGACATCACCCGCGACCGCTGCCGCTTCGAGTATCCGAAGTCGGTGCCGATGCGCTCGTACAACCCGGTCGTCAAGGGGCACCAGGGGCAGATCCGCAAGGCGGTCCAGCTCCTGCTGCAGGCCGAGCGGCCGATGGTCTACACCGGTGGCGGCGTGATCCTCGCGAACGCCGCGCCCGAGCTCAACGCGCTGGTCGACCTGCTGGGCTTCCCGGTCACCAACACGCTGATGGGTCTCGGGGGCTACCGCGCGAGCAGCGAGCAGTTCGTGGGCATGCCCGGCATGCACGGCACCTACGAAGCCAACATGGCGATGCAGCACTGCGATGTGCTGCTCGCGGTGGGCGCGCGCTTCGACGACCGGGTGATCGGCAATCCGAAGCACTTCGCACAGAACCCGCGCAAGATCATCCACATCGACATCGACCCGTCGTCGATCTCCAAGCGCGTGAAGGTCGACGTGCCGATCGTGGGTGACGTGCGCGAGTGCCTGACCGAGTTCTCGGCGCAGCTGCAGGCGGCGTTCGGTGCCGGCAGCCGTACCCACAAGGGCGTGCAGGCCTGGTGGCAGCAGATCAACGAGTGGCGCAAGAAGGACTGTCTCAAGTACGACCGCGCCAACCGCGAGGTGATCAAGCCGCAGTACGTCGTCGAGAAGCTGTGGGAGATCACCCACGGCGACGCGTTCATCACCTCGGACGTCGGCCAGCACCAGATGTGGGCCGCGCAGTTCTACCGCTTCGACAAGCCGCGTCGCTGGATCAACTCGGGTGGCCTCGGCACGATGGGCGTGGGGCTGCCCTACGCGATGGGCGTGCAGCTGGCGAATCCGGGTGCGCAGGTCGCCTGCATCACCGGCGAAGGCTCGATCCAGATGTGCATCCAGGAGCTGTCGACCTGCAAGCAGTACGACCTGCCGGTGAAGGTCATCAGCCTGAACAACCGCTACCTGGGCATGGTCCGGCAGTGGCAGGAGATCGAGTACGGCAGCCGGTATTCGTCGTCCTACATGGAGGCACTGCCCGATTTCGTCCGGCTGGCCGAGGCGTACGGCCATGTCGGCATCCGCGTCGAGCGGCCGCAGGACGTCGAGCCGGCGCTGCGCGATGCATTCGGCAAGTACAAGGACCGGACCGTGTTCGTCGACGTCATCACCGACCAGACCGAGAACGTCTGGCCGATGGTGCAGGGCGGCAAGGGGCTGACCGAGATGCTGCTCGGCTCAGAGGACCTGTGAGGCGCCCACGATGAAGCACATCATTTCGATCCTCATCGAGAACGAGCCGGGCGCGCTGTCGCGCGTGGTGGGTCTCTTCTCTGCCCGTGGCTACAACATCGAGACGCTGACGGTCGCGCCGACGGAAGACCGCTCGCTGTCCCGGATGACCATCGTCACCAGCGGCTCCGACGACGTGATCGAGCAGATCACGAAGCATCTGAACCGGCTGATCGACGTGGTCAAGGTCGTCGACCTGATCGAGACGCCCTACATCGAGCGCGAGCTCATGCTCATCAAGGTGCGCGCGGTCGGCAAGGAGCGCGAGGAAATGAAGCGGATGGCGGACATTTTCCGCGGCCGCGTCATCGACGTCACCGACAAGAGCTATACGATCGAGCTGACCGGCGACGGCGTCAAGCTCGACGCCTTCATCGACGCGCTGGACGCGACCGCGATTCTCGAGACCGTCCGAACGGGCGCATCGGGCATCGCTCGCGGCGAGCGCATCCTGAAGGCCTGACGCGCCGGATCCCCGGCGCACCCACGCATCCAACGAGAGGGAAGGGACCCCATGAAGGTTTACTACGACAAGGACTGCGACCTGAAGCTCATCAAGGGCAAGAAGGTCGCGATCATCGGATACGGCTCGCAGGGGCATGCCCATGCGCAGAACCTCAACGATTCCGGCTGCAAGGTCGTCGTCGGCGTCCGCAAGGGCGGCCCGTCGTGGGACAAGGTCAAGAAGGCCGGCCTCAAGGCGCAGGAGATCGGCGACGCAGTCAAGGGCGCCGACTTCGTCATGATGCTGATGCCGGACGAGCACATCGCCGCGACCTACAAGTCGGACATCGAGCCGAACATCAAGCAGGGCGCGACCCTGGCGTTCGCTCACGGCTTCAACGTGCACTACGGCCAGGTGATGCCGCGCGAGGACCTCGACGTCGTGATGGTCGCGCCGAAGGCGCCCGGCCACACCGTGCGCTCGACCTACGCGCAGGGCGGCGGCGTGCCGATGCTGGTCGCGCTCCATGCCGACAAGAGCGGTTCGGCCCGCGACCTCGCGCTGTCGTACGCCTGCGCGATCGGCGGCGGCCGTGCCGGCATCATCGAGACCAACTTCCGCGAAGAGACCGAGACCGACCTGTTCGGCGAGCAGACGGTCCTGTGCGGCGGTACGGTCGAGCTGATCAAGGCGAGCTTCGAGACGCTGGTCGAGGCGGGCTATGCCCCCGAGATGGCGTACTTCGAGTGCCTGCACGAGCTCAAGCTGATCGTCGACCTCATCTACGAGGGCGGCATCGCGAACATGAACTACTCGATCTCGAACAACGCCGAGTTCGGCGAGTACGAGACCGGTCCGCGGCTGATCACCGCCGAGACCAAGAAGGAGATGAAGCGCGTGCTCGACGACATCCAGTCGGGCGACTACGCCAAGCGCTTCATCCTCGAGAACCGGGCCGGTGCGCCGACCCTGCTGTCGAAGCGCCGGATCATGGCCGAGCATCCGATCGAAGTCGTCGGCGAGCAGCTGCGCGCGATGATGCCGTGGATCAAGGCCAACAAGCTGGTCGACCGTTCGCGCAACTGACGGGGCGGTCGGCGTGATCGACCCCGCCGCGAACGACGAGCGCGACCCGGTCGCGCCCGTCGGCCCGGACTCGGCCGCGGCATCCGCCGCGGTCGAGGCGTGGCCGCCGCCGCTGGCCGCCGATTGGCAGGACTACCTCACGGCGGAACTGGTCCGCGGCACCGAGCCGTCCGTGCTGCTGGCGCGGATGACCGAGGCCGGCCACGCTGACGGCTACGCCCGGGTCGCGATCAGTGTCGTGCGGTCGATGACCGACCGGGTGCAGCAGCAGAATCCCGCGATGCTCGGCGACTACGCGGCGGATCCGATCCGCCTGAATGTCGACGGCGGGGCGGTGCAGCGGGTGGCGGATCGCGAGGTGCGTCTGTCGATGGTGCTCGCCAATCCCAACCTCGTCATCGTCGAGGACCTGCTGAGCGCCCAGGAGTGCGAACAGCTGATCCGCATGGCCCAGGGCAAGCTGCGCCGCTCGGAGGTCGTCGATCCGAGCTCGGGTCGCCTCGAGATCAGCGGCGTCCGGCGCAGCGAGGGTGCCCACTTCGCCTATGGCGAGAATGCGGTGGTCGCGCGTCTCGAGGCCCGCATCTCGGCGCTGACCGGTGTCCCGATTCCTCATGGCGAGCCGCTGCAGCTGCTCCGCTATCCGGTGGGGGGCGAGTACGAGCCGCACCACGACTACTTCGACCCGGCCTTCCCCGGCACGGCCGCGCTGCTCCAGCAGGGCGGGCAGCGCATCGCCACGGTGATCGTCTATCTGCACGAGCCGGACGAGGGCGGAGGCACCTGCTTTCCCGAACTCGAGCTGTCGGTGCGCCCGCGGCGGGGCAGCGCCGTGTACTTCGAGTATCACAACGCCCGCGACCAGCTCGACGCCCGCTGCCTGCACGCCGGCATGCCGGTGCTGCGGGGGCACAAGTGGATCGCGACGAAGTGGCTGCGGCAGGCGCCGTACGCGAACGCGTGAGCGCAGGCCCGCTCCGGGTGCGCGTCGGGCGCGCCGCACGCCGACGCGTTCCCGCGGTTGTGTCGGTTCCCCCGCACCGGTAGGCTCTCCCGATGGAAGAACCGAAGCGTCGCCGCTTCCGGCCGTTCCGCGCCTCGCGCGCGACGCGCCCCCCCGCTGCTCCCCCCGTCGCCGATGCCGCCGCGGCGGCCCGTCCACGGTCGCGCGGCATCTACCTCCTGCCCAATGCATTCACGACGGCGAACCTCTTCGCAGGGTTCTACGCGATCGTGCAGGCGATGAACGGACGCTTCGAGGCGGCCGCGGTCGCGATCTTCGTCGCGATGGTCCTCGACAGCCTGGACGGGCGCGTCGCACGCATGACCAATACCCAGAGCGCCTTCGGCGAACAGTACGACTCGATGTCCGACATGGTGTCGTTCGGCGCCGCGCCCGCGCTGGTGGTCTACGAATGGTCGCTGCGTGGCATGGGCAAGCTCGGCTGGCTCGCCGCATTCGTGTACGTCGCGGGCGCCGCGCTGCGTCTGGCGCGCTTCAACGCGAACATCGGGGTGGTGGACAAGCGCTACTTCCAGGGCTTGCCCAGCCCGGCCGCCGCCGCGCTGATCGCCGGTCTCGTCTGGATCGCGACCGACCTGCGCGAAACCCGCTGGATCGATGCCACCGGCACGGATCTGCGTTGGCTCGCGTGGGCGCTCACGCTCTACGCGGGGGTCACGATGGTGTCGAATGCGCCCTTCTACAGCTTCAAGGACCTGAACCTGAAGAAGAGCGTGCCGTACGTGGCGGTGCCGCTGATCGTCCTGGCGTTCGTCCTGGTGTCGTCGGATCCGCCGATCGTGCTGTTCTCCCTGTTCCTCGTCTATGCGGTCTCGGGCTACGTCCTCTGGGCGTGGCGGTGGCGCTCGGCGCGCGCCGGCAGGCCCGACCCGGCCCCGCCGGATTGACCCATCGGGGTGCGGGGCGCTAGAATCTAGGGTTTTTCCGGCGACGAACCCACCCGATATGTCCGCACCCACTGGAGCGCAGCGCACCGCGCTCGTGCTCGGCAACTGGAAGATGAACGGCGACGCCGCGTCCGCCGAGGCGCTGCTGGCCGGTCTGGTCGCCGGTTGTCACGGGCTGTCCGGCGTCGCGGGCGTCTGCCCGCCGTACCCCTACCTCGGCCTCGCCGCCTCACGTCTCGCCGGAACCGGCGTCGGCTGGGGTGCGCAGGACGTCTCCGCGTTCGAGGACGGTGCCTACACCGGCGAGGTCTCCGCGCGGATGCTCGCCGACCTGGGCTGCACCTGGACCCTGGTCGGCCATTCCGAGCGGCGCACGCTGTTCGGCGACACCGACGCCGAGGTCGCCCGCAAGGCCGCCAGGGCGCTGGCCGCCGGCCTGGTGCCGGTCGTGTGTGTCGGCGAGACGCTGGCCGAGCGCGAGGCCGGGTCGACGGAGGCCGTTCTGGCTCGCCAGATCGATGCCGTCTGCCCGGTGCTGCGCGATGCCGGCGAGCGCTGCGTGCTGGCCTACGAGCCGGTCTGGGCGATCGGTACGGGCCTGACGGCGTCGCCGGCGCAGGCCCAGGCGGCCCATGCGTTCATCCGCGCGCGGCTCGCCGCGGGCGGTGTCGCCGCTGCGCCTCGCCTGTCGCTGCTCTACGGCGGCTCGGTCAAGCCCTCGAACGCGGTCGAGCTGTTCGGCCAGCCGGATGTCGATGGTGGCCTGATCGGTGGCGCATCGCTGGTCGCGGCCGACTTCCTGTCGATCTGCCGCGCCGCGGCGGGTCGGTCCTGACGGGACTCAAGAGACGCACGGGACGTACGAGAGGTACGCGGTGCACGAGATGAACGGGACGGCGCGGCATCCTGCCTGCGCCTCCTTCACGATAAGGCTCTAAGGATGCAGATCCTCGCAACGATCGCCGTGGTGGTCCAGGTTCTGAGCGCGATCGGCGTGATCGTGCTGGTGCTGCTCCAGCACGGCAAGGGTGCCGACATGGGTGCGGCGTTCGGTTCCGGCTCGTCGGGCAGCCTGTTCGGCGCGACCGGTTCGGCGAACTTCCTGAGCCGCATGACCGCCGTGCTGGCGACGGTCTTCTTCGTGTGCACGCTCGCGCTGGCCTTCGTGGCCAACTCGCGCACGGGCGCACGGTCTCCGGCCAGCGTGATGGATGCGGTCACGCCGCCCGCCACCGCGCCTGCCAGTGGCGTGCCGGCTGCCGGCGTGCCCGCTCCCGCTCCTGCGGTGCCCGCGGGAAATGACGCGACGCAAAAAAGTGGTGGTCCGGGCGACATCCCGAAGTAGAAAAAGCGGTAGAATCAGAGGCTGAGCCGACGTGGTGAAATTGGTAGACACGCTATCTTGAGGGGGTAGTGGCGAAAGCTGTGCGAGTTCGAGTCTCGCCGTCGGCACCAAATCCAGGGACCGCCCACGAGAGTCGGGAGCGGGCCCACATCAGGGAATCCTCGTGAACTTAGAGAGTTACCTGCCCGTCCTGCTCTTCATCCTGGTGGGCGCGGGCGTCGGCCTGGCGCCGCTGGTCCTGGGCAAGCTCCTCGGCCCCTCCCGGCCCGACCCCGAGAAACTCTCCCCCTACGAATGCGGCTTCGAGGCCTTCGAAGACGCTCGCATGAAGTTCGACGTTCGCTACTACCTCGTGGCGATTCTCTTCATCCTGTTCGACCTGGAAATCGCGTTCCTGTTCCCGTGGGCCGTGTCGCTCGATGCGATCGGCTTCTTCGGGTTCGCGTCGATGATGGTGTTCCTGGCGATCCTCGTGGTGGGCTTCATCTACGAATGGAAGAAGGGCGCTCTGGACTGGGAGTAGTTCCGGCGTGGGCGGGTGTCGTGGTGGATAGGGTGGCAGGGCAGGGCAGCTAGATCAGAGCATTCAGAACCGAGAAGCGCGCCCGGCCGCCGGTGGTCACTCCGCCGGGTGGGAGCGCGCTCCGGGCGGGTCGATTTCTGTGGACGACGGTCGCGCGCCTGCCGGCGCGTGTGCTGGCGCGGGTGGCATCCACCGGCAGTACGGGTGAGCACGCATGAGCATCGAAGGCATTCTCAACGAAGGCTTCGTCACGACGAGCCTCGACAAGCTGATCAACTGGACGCGCACCGGCTCGATGTGGCCGATGACATTCGGTCTCGCCTGCTGCGCCGTGGAGATGATGCATGCCGGGGCGTCGCGCTACGACCTCGACCGGTTCGGCATCATGTTCCGGCCGAGTCCGAGGCAGTCGGACGTGATGATCGTGGCCGGTACCCTCTGCAACAAGATGGCGCCGGCGTTGCGCAAGGTCTACGACCAGATGCCCGAGCCCCGCTGGGTGATCTCCATGGGATCGTGCGCGAACGGCGGCGGCTACTACCACTATTCTTATTCTGTCGTTCGCGGGTGCGATCGCATCGTGCCCGTCGACATCTACGTGCCCGGCTGCCCTCCGACGGCAGAGGCGCTCCTCTACGGCATCCTGCAGCTGCAGAACAAGATCCGTCGCACGAGCACGATCGCGCGCTGAGGGCCCTTCGATGAGTTCCCTGGATACCCTGAAGGCCGCCGTCACCGACGCGCTCGGCGAGCGTGTCGTCGCCCTGACCGAGCGCCTCGGAGAGCTGACCCTGGTGGTGCGTGCCGCGGACCAGATCGAGGTGGCGACGCTGTTGCGCGACCACCCCGCACTGCGGTTCGACACCGCCGTCGACCTCTGCGGGATGGACTATCTCGACTACGGCCATGGTGCGCACGACGGCCCCCGGTTCGCGGTGGTGGTCCACCTGCTGTCGGTCGAACTGAACCAGCGGCTGCGGCTCCGGACGTTCTGCCCCGACGATGACCTGCCGGTCGTGGCGTCGCTCACCGGCATCTGGCCGGCGGTCGGCTGGTTCGAGCGCGAGGCGTTCGACCTCTACGGCATCATCTTCGAGGGGCATGCCGACCTGCGCCGGATCCTGACCGACTACGGGTTCGTCGGGCATCCGTTCCGCAAGGATTTCCCGGTCACGGGCTATGTCGAGATGCGCTACGACCCGGAGCAGCGCCGGGTCATCTATCAACCGGTGACCATCGAGCCGCGCGAGATCGTTCCCCGCGTGATCCGCGAGGAGGGCTACGGCATCGGCCGCTGAGGCGGTCGGACCGGGGAGCAGGACCATGGCAGAGATCAAGAACTACACGCTCAACTTCGGACCGCAGCATCCCGCCGCCCACGGCGTGCTGCGACTCGTGCTCGAGCTCGACGGCGAGGTGGTGCAGCGCGCCGACCCGCATATCGGGCTGCTGCACCGCGCGACCGAGAAGCTGGCCGAGACGCGAACGTTCCTCCAGAACGTTCCGTACATGGATCGGCTCGACTACGTGTCGATGATGTGCAACGAGCACGCGTACGTCATGGCGATCGAGAAGCTGCTCGGCGTGCCGGTGCCGGAGCGCGCGCAGTACATCCGCGTGATGTTCGACGAGATCACGCGGATCCTGAACCACCTGATGTGGCTGGGTGCGCACGCGCTCGACGTCGGCGCGATGACGGTCTTCCTGTACGCGTTCCGCGAGCGCGAGGACCTGATGGACTGCTACGAGGCGGTCTCCGGCGCACGGATGCATGCGGCGTACTACAGGCCCGGCGGCGTCTACCGGGATCTGCCCGACCGGATGCCGCAGTTCGTCGTCAACAAGCTGCGCAACGAGCGCGCGATCCGCGAACTGAACGTCGACCGTCAGGGGTCGATGCTGGACTTCATCCAGGCGTTCACCGAGCGCTTCCCGGGCTACGTCGACGACTACGAGACGCTGCTCACCGACAACCGCATCTGGAAGCAGCGGCTGGTCGGCATCGGCGTCGTCTCCCCCGAGCGTGCCAAGGCGCTCGGCTTCACCGGCCCGATGCTGCGGGGTTCCGGCGTCGCCTGGGACCTGCGCAAGACGCAGCCGTACGAGGTCTACGACCGGATGGATTTCGACATCCCGGTCGGCCGCAACGGGGACAGCTACGACCGCTACCTGGTCCGCATCGAGGAGATGCGCCAGAGCAACCGGATCGTGCGCCAGTGCGTCGACTGGCTGCGCAAGAACCCCGGCCCGGTGATCGTGGACGACCACAAGGTGGCGCCGCCGTCGCGCGTCGCCATGAAGTCGAACATGGAAGAGCTGATCCATCACTTCAAGCTCTTCACCGAGGGCATGCACGTGCCCGAGGGCGAGGCCTACGCGTGCGTCGAGCACCCGAAGGGCGAGTTCGGCATCTATCTGGTTTCCGACGGGGCGAACAAGCCCTACCGGCTGAAGATCCGCGCGCCGGGCTTCCCGCACCTGCAGGCGCTCGACGAGATGGCGCGCGGGCACATGCTCGCCGACGTCGTGACGCTGATCGGCACCCAGGACATCGTGTTCGGCGAGATCGATCGATGAGCGCAGCACCCGATTCCATGAACACGTCCGAGCCGGCCCTGCTGTCCGAGGCCGCCTACCGGCGGATGGACCGCGAAGTCGCGAAGTTCCCGGCCGAGCAGAAGCAGTCCGCCGTCATGGCGGTGCTCGCCATCGCGCAGGACGAGACCGGCTGGATCTCGCAGCCGGTGATCGACGCGGTGGCCGCGTATCTGCAGATGCAGCCGATCGCGGTGTGGGAGGTCGCGACCTTCTACAACATGTACCTGACCACGAAGCCGGGGCGGTTCCGGATCGCGGTGTGCACGAATCTGCCCTGCCAGCTGCGCGACGGCGACAAGGCCGCCCACTATCTCAAGCAGACGCTCGGGATCGGGTTCGGAGAGACGACGGCGGACGGCCGCTTCACGCTCGCCGAGGCCGAGTGCCTCGGCGCGTGCGGCGATGCGCCGGTCATGCTGGTGAACAACAAGCGGATGTGCAGCTTCATGGGCACCGAGCGGCTCGACGCGCTGGTCGACGAGCTGAAGAAGGCCTGAACGGGGAGACGATCAGATGGGTGCGAACGACTTCCGCCAGGCGCTCTCCGACGTGCGCGTCCAGGAGACCTGCTTCCACGGCCGGCACATCACGCCGCAGATCTACGCCGACCTGAGTTCGCCGGACGGCTGGACCCTCGAGGCCTACCGCAAGCGGGGCGGCTACGAGGCGCTGACCAAGATCCTCACGACCGGGATGACGCCCGAGCAGGTCATCGCCGAGGTCAAGGCCTCGGGGCTGCGCGGCCGAGGCGGCGCCGGCTTCCCGACGGGCCTGAAGTGGAGCTTCATGCCCCGGCAGTTCCCGGGTCAGAAGTACCTGGTCTGCAACTCGGACGAGGGCGAGCCGGGCACCTTCAAGGACCGCGACATCCTGCGGTACAACCCGCACATCGTCATCGAGGGCATGGCGATCGCGGCGTTCGCGATGGGCATCACCGTGGGCTACAACTACATCCACGGCGAGATCTGGGACACCTACGCGCGCTTCGAGGAGGCGCTCGAGGAGGCCCGGGCGGCCGGCTTCCTCGGCGCGAACATCCTCGGCTCGACGTACTCGTTCCAGCTGCATGCCTTCCACGGCTACGGGGCCTACATCTGCGGCGAAGAGACCGCGCTGCTCGAGTCGCTCGAGGGCAAGAAGGGCCAGCCGCGCTTCAAGCCGCCGTTCCCGGCCAGCTACGGCCTGTACGGCAAGCCGACGACGATCAACAACACCGAGACCTTCGCCGCGGTGCCGTGGATCATCCGCAACGGCGGCGCGAACTTCCTCGCGGTCGGCAAGCCGAACAACGGCGGCACGAAGATCTTCTCGGTGTCGGGCGACGTGGAGAAGCCGGGCAACTACGAGATTCCGCTGGGCACGCCGTTCGCGAAGCTGCTCGAGCTCGCCGGCGGGATGCGCGGCGGTCGCAAGCTGAAGATGGTGATCCCGGGCGGATCGTCGATGCCGGTGCTGCCCGCCGAGATCATGATGGCCACCGACATGGACTACGACTCGATCTCGAAGGCGGGGTCGATGCTCGGGTCCGGCGCGGTCATCGTGATGGACGAGACCCGCTGCGCCGTCAAGTCGCTGCTCCGGCTGTCCTACTTCTACTACGAGGAATCCTGCGGGCAGTGCACGCCGTGCCGCGAGGGCACCGGCTGGCTCTGGCGCATGGTCCATCGGATCGAGCACGGCGAAGGCACGAAGGAGGACCTCGTGCGTCTCGGCGAGGTCGCCGACAACATCCAGGGTCGGACGATCTGCGCGCTCGGCGATGCCGCCGCGATGCCCGTCAAGGCCTTCCTGAAGCACTACTGGTCCGAGTTCGAGCACCACGTCGAGCACAAGCGCTGCGTCGTGCCGGCCTACGTCTGAGCACATCCATGGTCGAGATCGAAGTCGACGGCAAGAAGGTCGAAGTGGCCGAGGGCAGCATGGTCATGCATGCGGCCAACGCGCTCGACATCTACGTGCCGCATTTCTGCTATCACAAGAAGCTGTCGATCGCGGCCAACTGCCGCATGTGCCTGGTCGATGTCGAGAAGGCGCCGAAGCCGCTGCCGGCCTGCGCGACGCCGGTCTCGCAGGGCATGAAGGTCTGGACGAAGTCGGAGAAAGCCGTCAAGGCCCAGAAGGGCGTGATGGAGTTCCTGCTGATCAACCATCCGCTCGACTGCCCGATCTGCGACCAGGGCGGCGAATGCCAGCTCCAGGACCTCGCGGTGGGCTACGGGCCCTCGGCCTCGCGGTACACCGAGGAGAAGCGGGTCGTCTTCCACAAGTCCATCGGCCCGCTGGTCTCGGCCGAGGAGATGGCGCGCTGCATCCACTGTACCCGCTGCGTGCGCTTCGGCCAGGAGATCGCCGGCGTCATGGAGCTCGGCATGGCCGGGCGCGGCGAGCACTCCGAGATCATGAGCTTCGTGGGTCGCGGCGTGGAGTCCGAGCTGTCGGGCAACATGATCGACGTGTGCCCGGTGGGCGCGCTGACCTCCAAGCCGTTCCGCTACAGCGCCCGCACCTGGGAACTGTCGCGCCGCAAGTCCGTCGCACCGCACGACTCGCTCGGCTCGAACCTCGTCGTCCAGGTCAAGCAGAACGCCGTGATGCGGGTGCTGCCGCTCGAGAACGAGTCGGTCAACGAGTGCTGGATCTCGGACCGTGACCGCTTCTCGTACGAGGCACTGAACTCGACCGAGCGCCTCGAGCGTCCGATGCTCAAGCAGGACGGCAAGTGGCACGAGGTCGAGTGGCAGGTGGCCCTCGACTACGCGGCCCATGCGCTCGGTGCCGTGCGTGCCAAGCACGGCGCGGCGTCCCTGGGCGCGCTCGCCTCGCCGCAGGCCACGATCGAGGAACTGCACCTGCTCGGGCGGCTGATGCGCGGTCTCGGCAGCGAGAACGTCGATTGCCGTCCGCGCGTCGCCGACGCCACGCTGGCGACCCGGATGCAGGGCGCCCCCTGGCTGGGCATGCCGATCGATGCGGTCAACGGACTCGATCGCGTGCTGCTGGTCGGCTCGTTCCTGCGCAAGGACCATCCGCTGTTCGCGTCGCGCGTGCGAGCGGCGACCAAGCGGGGTGCCCGTGTCGCCGTGCTGCACGGCACCGACGACGACCTGCTGATGCCGGTCGCCGCGAAGGCGATCGTCGCCCCCGACCGCTGGGCCGCGACGCTCGCCGGCGCGCTCGTCGCGCTGCACCGCTCGCGCGACGAGGCGGTGCCGGCCGAACTCGCCGGCGTCGAGCCGGACGACGCGGCCCGGGCGCTTGCCGCGACGCTCGCCCAGGGCAAGGCCAAGGCGGTGTTCCTCGGCAACGCCGTGGCGAGTCATCCGCAGGCCGCGGCGATCGCCGCGCTCGCGCAGGCGCTCGCGACCGCCTCGGGCGCGACGCTCGGCTGGCTGGTCGACGGCGCGAACGCGGTCGGCGGTCATCTCGCGGGCGCGCTGCCCGGACCCGGCGGGCTCGATGCCGCGGCGATGGTCGCGCAGCCGCTCAAGGGGTATCTGCTCCTCGGTCTCGAGCCGCGACTCGACCACGGTCATCCGGCCGCCGCCGCCGCGGCGATCGGTGCCGCCGACACCGTGATCGCGCTGACCGCGTACCGGTCGGCCGAACTGCTGGCGTCCGCCGACTGCCTCCTGCCGGTCACCCCGTTCACCGAGACGGCCGGCACCTTCGTCAACTGCGCGGGCACGGCGCAGGCCTTCAGCGGCGTGGTGCGCCCGCGCGGCGACGCGCGTCCCGCCTGGAAAGTCCTGCGCGTGCTCGGCAACCTGCTGCAGCTCTCCGGCTTCGACCAGGACAGCGTCGAGCAGGTGAGGGCGCAGGCCCTGCCGGCCGACCTGGCCGAGCGTCTGTCCAACGTCGTCTCGGGGCCGATCTCGGTACCGAAGGCGGCGGGGGGCCTGCAGCGTCTGGCCGACGTGCCGATCTACGCGGCCGATCCGATCGTGCGCCGTGCGCCCAGTCTCCAGGCGACCACGGATGCCGCGCCGCCGCAGGCCCGGATGAACGCCGCCACCCTGGCCTCGCTCGGTCTGGCCGCCGGCGACGCGCTGCGGATCACGCAGGGTGGGGGCGAGGCCCGCCTCGTGGCGGCGCTCGATGCACGGGTGGCCGACGGCACCGTCCGCATCGCGGCGGCCCACGAGTCCACCGCCGGGCTCGGTTCGATGTTCGGCACGATCGCCGTGGAGGCCGCACGATGAACTGGATCGATGCCCTCGATCTGCAGGGGCAGGCGCTGCTGGGCGGTGCGTGGCCGGTGGTCTGGACGCTGATCAAGATCGTCGCGGTGCTGGCGCCGCTGCTGGCGTGCGTCGCCTACCTCACGCTGTGGGAGCGCAAGTTCATCGGCTTCATCCAGCTGCGGATCGGGCCGAACCGTGTCGGCCCCATGGGGCTGCTGCAGCCGATCGCCGATGCCGTGAAGCTGATCTTCAAGGAGATCATCCTTCCGGCCCAGGCGAGCAAGGGTCTCTACATCCTCGGCCCGATCATGACGATCATGCCGGCGCTCGCCGCCTGGGCGGTGATCCCGTTCGGTCCGGACCGCGCGCTCGCGAACGTCAACGCGGGCCTGCTGCTGCTGCTGGCGATCACCTCGCTCGAGGTCTACGGCGTGATCCTCGCCGGCTGGGCGTCGAACTCCAAGTACGCGTTCCTCGGCGCGATGCGCGCCTCGGCTCAGATGGTCTCGTACGAGCTGGCGATCGGCTTCGCGCTGGTCGTGGTGCTGATGGTCTCGGGCAGCCTCAACATGACCGACATCGTGCTCGGCCAGAACGAGGGCCGCTTCGCCGACATGGGCCTGAACGTGCTCAGCTGGAACTGGCTGCCGCTGCTTCCGGTGTTCGTCGTCTACTTCATCTCGGGCATCGCCGAGACCAACCGCCATCCGTTCGACGTCGTCGAGGGCGAGTCCGAGATCGTCGCCGGTCACATGATCGAGTACTCGGGCATGGGCTTCGCGATCTTCTTCCTGGCCGAGTACGCGAACATGATCCTGATCTCGGCGCTGGCCGCGATCATGTTCCTCGGCGGGTGGGCGCCGTTCATCGCGATCGAGGCCGTGCCGGGTCCGCAGTGGTTCTGGGACTGGTTCTGGCTGTTCCTGAAGACCTTCATGCTGGTCACGGTCTTCATCTGGATCCGCGCATCGTTCCCCCGCTTCCGCTACGACCAGATCATGCGGTTGGGCTGGAAGATCTTCATCCCGGTCACGCTGGTGTGGCTGGTGGTGGTCGGCATCTGGATGCAGACGCCGTTCAACATCTGGGGCTGAGGCCCGAGACACGGACCGCCATGGAAGCCATCAAGGATTTCGTCAAGAGCTTCATGCTCGTCGAGCTGCTCAAGGGCCTGCGCCTGACGGGCTCGCAGGTGTTCGCTCGCAAGATCACGGTGCAGTTCCCCGAGGAGAAGACGCCGTACTCGCCGCGGTTCCGCGGGCTGCACGCGCTGCGCCGATACCCCAACGGCGAGGAGCGCTGCATCGCCTGCAAGCTGTGCGAGGCGGTGTGCCCCGCGCTGGCGATCACCATCGAGTCCGACGTCCGCCCGGACGACGGCACTCGGCGCACCAAGCGCTACGACATCGATCTGACGAAGTGCATCTTCTGCGGCTTCTGCGAGGAGTCGTGCCCGGTGGACTCGATCGTCGAGACCCAGGTGCTCGAGTACCACGGCGAGAAGCGCGGCGACCTCTACTTCACCAAAGAGATGCTCCTGGCCGTCGGCGACCGGTACGAGAAGGACATCGCGGCCGCCCGCGAGGCCGACGCCCGATACCGCTGACCCCGCGCCCCCCATCGAGAGCCCCCAGTGGATCCGACTGCCCTGTTGTTCTACATCTTCTCCGCGGTGACCGTGTTCTCGGCGCTGCGGGTCGTCACCGCGCGCAATCCGGTCCACTCCGCGCTCTACCTCGTGCTGACCTTCTTCTCCGCGGCGGCGATCTGGCTTCTGCTGAGGGCCGAGTTCCTGGCGATCACGCTGGTGCTGGTCTACATCGGCGCGGTGATGGTGCTGTTCCTGTTCGTCGTGATGATGCTGGACGTCAACGTCGATGCGATGCGCCAGGGCTTCTGGAAGAACCTTCCGGTGGCGGCCTTCGTCGGCGCCGCGGTGGTCCTCGAGCTGGCGGCGGTGCTGTGGCACCAGTTCGGCACGGTCAAGGAGTCCTACGCGCCGCGTCTGCCTGCGGACTACAGCAACACGAAGGCCCTCGGCCGGCTGATCTACACCGAGTACGTCTACGCGTTCGAGATCGCCGCCGTGATCCTGCTGGTGGCGATCGTCGCCGCCATCGCGCTGACGCTGCGCAGGCGGACGGGCGTGAAGTCGCAGAACGTCTCCGAGCAGGTCCGCGTGCGCAGCACCGACCGCGTGCGCCTGGTGAAGATGCCGGGCCGGCCGGCGAGCGCGCCGGCCGCCGCGGCGCCCGACGCCGCAGCGCCCACCGCCACCGAGCCGCAGAAATGACCATCACCCTCGCGCATTACCTGGTGCTCGGCGCGATCCTGTTCGCGATCAGCGTCGTCGGCATCTTCCTGAACCGGCGCAACGTCATCATCATCCTGATGGCGATCGAGCTGATGCTGCTCGCGGTCAACCTGAACTTCATCGCCTTCTCGCATTTCCTCGGCGATGCGGCAGGCCAGATCTTCGTCTTCTTCATCCTGACGGTGGCCGCCGCGGAGTCGGCGATCGGCCTGGCGATCCTGGTCGTGCTGTTCCGCAACCTCGACACGATCAACGTCGAGGACCTGGACGCCCTCAAGGGCTGACGGTCGCAGGGAAAAGACAACAAGATGAAGACCTCCTACCTGCTCGTTCCGTTCGCCCCGCTGGTCGGTGCGCTGCTCGCCGGCCTGTTCGGGCGCGTGCTCGGCCGCACGCTCAGCCACGTCGTGACGATCCTCGGCGTGCTGGTCTCGCTGCTGGCCTCGATCACCGTGCTGCGCGACGTGCTCGCGGGCAACACCTTCAACGGCCCGCTCTACACCTGGGCGGTCGTCGACGGCATCAAGTTCGAGGTCGGCTTCCTGATCGACGGCCTGACCGCCACGATGATGTGCGTCGTGACCTCGGTGTCGCTGATGGTGCACATCTACACCATCGGCTACATGAAGGACGACGACGGCTACCAGCGCTTCTTCGCCTACATCAGCCTGTTCACGTTCTCGATGCTGATGCTGGTGATGTCGAACAACTTCCTGCAGCTGTTCTTCGGCTGGGAGGCGGTGGGCCTGGTGTCGTACCTGCTGATCGGCTTCTGGTACACCCGGCCGACGGCGATCTACGCGAACCTGAAGGCCTTCCTGGTGAACCGGGTCGGCGACTTCGGCTTCGTGCTCGGCATCGGCCTGGTGGTGGCGTACTTCGGCAGCCTCGACTATGCGGAAGTCTTCAAGGCGGCGCCCGCGCTCGCCGACAAGACGCTGAACCTGATGGGCGCGGCGGAATGGTCGCTGCTCACCGTGACCTGCATCTGCCTGTTCATCGGCGCCATGGGCAAGTCGGCGCAGTTCCCGCTGCACGTCTGGCTGCCCGACTCGATGGAAGGTCCGACGCCGATCTCGGCGCTGATCCACGCGGCCACCATGGTCACCGCGGGGATCTTCATGGTGGCGCGGATGTCGCCGCTGTTCGAGATGTCCGACACCGCGCTGTCGTTCGTGATGGTCATCGGCGCGATCACCGCGCTGTTCATGGGCTTCCTGGGCATCGTCCAGAACGACATCAAGCGCGTCGTCGCGTACTCCACGCTGTCGCAGCTCGGCTACATGACGGTGGCACTCGGCGCGTCGGCGTACTCGGTCGCGATCTTCCACCTGATGACGCACGCCTTCTTCAAGGCGCTGCTCTTCCTGGCCGCGGGGTCGGTGATCATCGGGATGCATCACGATCAGGACATCCGCAACATGGGCGGGCTGCGCAAGTACATGCCCATCACCTGGATCACCTCGCTGCTGGGCTCGCTCGCGCTGATCGGGACGCCGTTCTTCTCGGGGTTCTACTCCAAGGACTCGATCATCGAGGCGGTGAAGTTCTCGACGATCCCCGGGTCGGGCTTCGCCTACTTCGCGGTGATGGTCGGCGTGTTCGTGACCGCGTTCTACTCGTTCCGGATGTACTTCCTGGTCTTCCACGGCAAGGAGCGCTTCGCGACCGACGGCCATGGCGGGCACGGCCACGGGCACGACGCCCACGGTCACGGAGACCACAAGCACGACGATCACGGTCACCACGGCGGCGGGCTGCCGCACGAGAGTCCCGCGGTGATCACCGTGCCGCTGATGCTGCTCGCGATCCCGTCGGTGCTGATCGGCCTGTACACCATCGGTCCGATGCTGTTCGGGGACTTCTTCAAGGGGATCATCCACGTCGACGCCACCCGCCATGGCGCGATGGCGGGGCTCGCCGAGCATTTCCACGGCTGGGCGGCGATGGGCGTGCACGCGCTGCTCACGCCGGTGTTCTGGCTGGCGCTCGGGGGCGTCGCGGCGGCCTACTACTGCTACCTGGTCAACCCGGCCGTGCCGGCCGCCATCTCCCGCAGGCTCGCCCCGATCCAGACCCTCCTCGACAACAAGTACTACCTCGATCGCTTCAACGAGGTGTTCTTCGCAGGAGGCGCCCGGTCGCTGGGGGCCGGTCTGTGGAAGGTGGGCGACCAGACCCTCATCGACGGCATCGCGGTCAACGGCAGCGCGAGGCTGGTCGGCTGGCTCGCGGGCGCGCTTCGCCTGATCCAGTCCGGCTACATCTACCACTACGCGATCGCGATGATCGTCGGGGTGGCGGTGCTGGTCTGGTGGTTCGTGCCGTTGGCCGCGCGCTGACGGACACGGGGACACGACTATGACCACCTCCGTTTCCTTCCTCAGCGCCGCGATCTGGATCCCGATCCTCGCCGGTCTGTTCATCCTGGCGTTCGGCAACGACCGCAACGGCGCCGTCGTGCGCACCGTCTCGCTCGTCGGTGCGCTGGGCGGGTTCCTGGCGACGATCCCGCTCTACACCCGGTTCGACGTGACCTCGGCGGAGATGCAGTTCGTCGAGAAGATGCCCTGGATCGATCGCTTCGGCGTCGACTACCACCTCGGTGTCGACGGCATCTCGGTCTGGTTCGTGCTGCTGACCGCGTTCATCACCGTGGTCGTCGTCGTGGCGGGCTGGAAGGTGATCGAGGAGCGGGTCGCCGGCTACATGGCGGCGTTCCTGATCCTCTCCGGCCTGATGGTGGGCGTGTTCTCCGCGCTCGACGGACTGCTGTTCTACGTCTTCTTCGAGGCGACCCTGATCCCGATGTACGTGATCATCGGCATCTGGGGCGGGCCCAACCGCGTGTATGCGGCGTTCAAGTTCTTTCTCTACACGCTGCTCGGATCGCTGCTGACGCTGGTCGCGATCATCTTCCTGTACCTGAAGTCGGGGACGTTCTCGATCCTCGAGTGGCACCAGGTGCCGCTGTCGATGTCCGAGCAGATGGCGATCTTCTTCGCGTTCCTGCTGGCGTTCGCGGTGAAGGTGCCGATGTGGCCGGTGCACACCTGGCTGCCCGATGCGCACGTCGAGGCGCCCACCGGCGGTTCGGTCGTGCTGGCCGCGATCATGCTGAAGCTCGGCGCCTACGGGTTCCTGCGGCTGTCGCTGCCGATCGTGCCCGATGCCAGCCAGGCGCTGTCGGGCTTCATGATCACGCTGTCGCTGATCGCGGTGGTCTACATCGGGCTGGTCGCGCTGGTGCAGACCGACATGAAGAAGCTCGTCGCCTATTCGTCGATCGCGCACATGGGCTTCGTCACGCTGGGCTTCTTCATGTTCGAGCAGCTCGGCATGCAGGGCGGCATCGTCCAGATGATCTCGCACGGCTTCATCTCGGGTGCGATGTTCCTGTGCATCGGCGTGCTCTACGACCGCATGCACAGCCGCCGCATCGCCGACTACGGCGGCGTGGTCAACACCATGCCCAAGTTCGCCGCGCTGTTCATGCTCTTCACGATGGCCAACGCCGGCCTGCCGGCGACCTCGGGCTTCGTGGGCGAGTTCATGGTCATCCTCGGTGCGGTGAAGTTCAACTTCTGGATCGCGGCGATCGCCTCCACCACGCTGATCTTCGGCGCGGCCTATTCGCTCTGGATGTACAAGCGGGTGGTGTTCGGCGAGATCGCCAACGACGAGGTCCGCGCGCTCAAGGACGTCGACGCGCGCGAGTTCTGGATGCTGGCCGTCCTGGCGGCCGCCGTGCTGGCGATGGGCCTGTGGCCCAAGCCGTTCACCGACGTCTCCGAGGCGTCGGTGCGGGCGCTGCTCGACCACGTCGCCATCTCCAAGATCGCCGAGTGACCCCGATGGACAAGCTCAACATCACCGCCGCGCTGCCGGAGATCCTGCTGCTGCTGGCGGCCTGCGTGGTGCTGCTCGTCGACGTCTTCGCCAAGCGCGTCGACGGCGAGGAGACGAAGATCGATCGGCTGGCGATCGCGCTGCTGCTGCTGCCGGCCGCGGCCACGATCTGGCAGATCGGCACGCCCGCGCAGGTGGCGTTCAACGGCATGTACGTGGCCGACGGGCTCGGCCACGTGCTCAAGCTCGTGTCCTACCTGTCGGTGGCCGCCACGCTGGTGTATGCGCGCGGCTATGCGGTCGACCGCGGCATGCATCGCGGCGAGCTGTACGCGCTGGCACTGTTCGCGCTGCTCGGCCAGATGATCATGATCTCCGCGGGCAACCTGCTGGTGGTCTACCTGGGGCTGGAGCTGATGTCGCTGTCGCTCTACGCCCTGGCCGCGCTGCGCCGCGACCATGCGGTGTCGACCGAGGCGGCCATCAAGTACTTCGTGCTGGGCGCGCTCGCCTCGGGCTTCCTGCTCTACGGCATGTCGATGCTCTACGGCGGCACGGGCACCCTCGATCTGGACCGCATCGCATCGTCGATGGGCGGGCGCACGCCTGCGAACACGACGGTCATCGTCTTCGGCGTGGTGTTCATCGTCTCGGGCCTGGCCTTCAAGTTCGGTGCCGTGCCGTTCCACATGTGGGTGCCCGACGTCTACCAGGGCACGCCGACCGTGGCGACGCTGCTGATCGCCTCGGCGCCGAAGATCGCCACCTTCGCGATCGCGTTCCGCATGCTCGCCGAGGCCCTGCCTTCGGTCGCCACCGACTGGCAGCAGATGCTGCTGATACTGTCCGTGCTGTCGATGATCGTCGGCAACCTGGTCGCGATCGCGCAGACGAACCTCAAGCGGATGCTGGCGTACTCGACGATCGCGCAGGTCGGCTTCGTGCTGCTCGGCATGCTCTCGGGCGTCGTCGGCGGCAGCACCGACGGCATGGCCGACGCCTGGAGCGCGTCGATGTTCTACGTCGTCACCTACGTGCTGACGACGCTCGGCACCTTCGGCGTGATCCTGCTGGTGGCCCGCAAGGGCCACGAGGCCGAGGACATCGACGACCTCAAGGGCCTGTCGCGCCGCAGTCCCGGCCTGGCTTTCGTGATGCTGCTGCTGATGTTCTCGCTGGCGGGGATTCCGCCCACGGTCGGCTTCTACGCGAAGCTGGCGGTGCTGCAGTCCGTGGTCGAGGCGGGCATGACCTGGCTCGCCATCCTCGCGGTGCTGGTCTCGCTGATCGGTGCGTTCTACTACCTGCGCATCGTCAAGACCGTCTACTTCGACGAGCCGACGGACACCGGGCTCATCGCACCGGCGCCCGGGGCCCGCGCGGTGATGGCGGTCAACGGCGCGCTGATCCTGCTGCTCGGGCTGGTGCCCGGCCCGCTGATGACGCTGTGCCTCGGCGCGGTGCGTCAGGCCTTCGGGATCTGACCGAGGTCCGGTCCTTGCCTGGCCGGTCCGGATGAGCGATCACCTCGAAGAGAAGACCGTCGAGTCGGAACTGGTCTACCAGGGCCTGTTCCTGAAGCTCCGCAAGGACACCGCCCGCCTGCCCGACGGATCCCTGCACGGCCGTGAATGGGTGATGCACCCCGGGGCCGCCGCGATGCTGCCGGTGGCCGACGACGGCCGCGTGCTGATGGTCCGGCAGTGGCGCTATGCGATGCGCCGGGCCTACCTCGAGATCCCCGCGGGCAAGATCGATCCGGGCGAGACCTCGCTGCAGACCGCCAAGCGCGAGCTGCTCGAGGAGACCGGCCATGCCGCGCGCGAGTGGGCGCCGCTGGTGCAGATCCATCCGGCGATCGGCTTCTCCAACGAGGTGATCGACATCTTCGTCGCGCGCGGGCTGGAGCGGCGGGCCGAGGCCGCGCCTGATCACGGCGAGCTGATCGACGTCGAGTGGGCGACGGTGGGCGAGCTGGTCGACGCGCTGCGCGCCGGGCAACTGCCCGACGTCAAGACGCACATCGCGGTCATGCACCTGCAGCGGATGGTCGAGGGCGACTGGCCCTGGCCGGCGTTCGAGCCCGCCTGAGTCCGAGCCCGCCTGAGGCGGAGTCCGCCTGAGGCGGAGTCAGTCGAGTCCGATCCCGGCTTGGCCGGGCATGCCGATTGCCGCTGCCCGGGCGCATGCGGCGAAAGACCTGGTCCATCATGCGCAAGCTCGGGCGCGCCACCGCCACCGCAGGCGTGCGCTGGATCGACGAGCGCTGCCCGACGATGGCCGCCGCGGTCGCCTTCTTCGCGGCCTTCTCGCTCGCGCCCACGCTGGTGATCGTCATCGCGATCGGCGGCGCGTTCTTCGGGCCCGAGGCGGTGCGCGGTCAGCTCGTCGGGCAGCTGACCGGGCTGATCGGCGAGGAGGGCGCGCTCGCGGTCCAGGGCCTGATCCAGAGCGCGTGGCTGGCCGAGGGCAGCCTGCTGAAGACGCTGCTGTCGGTCGCGACGCTGCTGATCGGCGCCTCGGCGGTGTTCGCGGAACTCAGCGAGGACGTGAACCTGCTCTGGAAGGTGCCGCCGCGGCCCGGGGACGGGGCGGTCAGCGCATTCCTGCGGGTGCGACTGCTGTCGATCGGGCTGGTCGTGGGCGTCGGGTTCCTGCTGGTGGTTTCGCTGGTGCTCGATACGGTGGTGACCGCGCTGCAGGACCTGATGTGGCCGCCCGACGACGCGGTCCGCCTGCTGATGGGCGTGGTGAACGAGGCCAGCTCGCTGCTGCTGCTCGGGGGAACGTTCGCGCTGCTGATGAAGGCGATGCCGAGGGCCCGCGTGCAGTGGCAGGAGGTCACGCTCGGCGCGTCGGTCGCGGCGGTGCTGTTCGTGGTCGGCAAGAGCCTCTTCGGGCTGTACCTCGCGCGGGCCGGCACGGTCGATGCGTTCGGCGCGGCGGGGTCGCTCGCGGTGCTGCTGATGTGGCTGTTCTACTCCGCCGCGGTGTTCCTGTACGGCGTGGCCTTCGCGCGGGCCTGGAGCGAGCAGAACGTTCCGAGCCTGCCGGAGACGCCCGCCACGGCTGCGGCCGCGGGGCCGGATATGCGATGATCGGCGGGTCGGAGGGCTGGCAGAGCGGTCGAATGCGGCGGTCTTGAAAACCGTTGAACCGCAAGGTTCCGGGGGTTCGAATCCCTCGCCCTCCGCCATTCATGCACAGATGCACGACGGTTCACGGCGCTGTCACCTCCGACATGCGTAATCGGGCTCCCCACAAGGAGTCTTCGATGGATCCGCGTTCCGATCGTCGTGCATTCATCGTCCGGTCTGCTTCGGCAGTCGCGACCGTCGTCGCAGGTGCCGGACTCGCGGCCTGCGGCAGCGACGACGCGCCGCCCGCGGAGTTCAAGTACGGCGTGGCGAGCGGTGATCCGCTCGCCGATCGCGTGATCCTGTGGACCCACGCGAAGGCCGCGGACCGGAGCGACCCGATCCCCCTCACGTGGCAGGTCGCGACCGACGCGTCGTTCGCGTCGGTGATCGCCTCGGGGCGGATCCAGGCCACGTCCGACACCGGGCACACCGCCAAGGTCGATGCGATCGGCCTCGCTGCGGGCACCGCCTATTTCTATCGGTTCTTCGACGAGGTGGGCAGCATCTCCCCCGTCGGGACGACCCGCACGTTGCCCAAGGCGGACGCGACCTCGGTGAAGTTCGCGGTGTTCTCGTGCTCGTTGTATCCCGCCGGTTTCTTCAATGCATACGATGCGGCGGTCAAGTCGGACGCGCAGTACGCGCTGCACCTGGGCGACTACATCTACGAGTACGGCGCCGAGGCGACGGGGTTCGGCAACGCCGACGCCGTGTCGCTCGGGCGGGTGGTCAGCCCGGCGAAGGAGATCGTGTCGCTCGACGACTACCGGACCCGCTACGCGCAATACCGCGCGGATCCGATGCTGCAGGCGCTGCATGCCAAGATGCCGATGATCGCGGTCTGGGACGACCACGAGTTCACGAACAACGCCTGGACGGGCGGCGCCGAGAACCACACGTCCGCGACCGAGGGCGACTGGACCGCGCGCAAGACGGCGGCCGCACGCGCCTGGCACGAATGGCTGCCGACGCGACCCGACTCGAGCGGCGATCTGCTGAAGATCTATCGGCGCTTCGACTTCGCATCGCTGCTCACGCTGCACATGCTTGACACTCGAATCGAGGGCCGCGACCGGCAGTACGACGACTTCGGCGACGCCGACGGCGGACTGTCGCGCGACGCGACGGCGCTGGCGACCGGTGCCGATACGTCCCGCCGCTTGATCAGCGCCACCCAGCAGGCGTGGCTGATCGACGGCGTGATCCGCTCGAACGCGACCTGGCAGGTGCTCGGCAACCAGGACATCATGGCGCGGATGTGGCTGCCCGCGTCGGTGCTGCAGGCGCAGAACGCTGCATTGGCCTCGCCGACCGCGCAGAATCAGGCGGCGGTCTCGTCCGCGATCTCCGCCTACCTCGGTGCCAAGGCCGTGCGGGCATCCGCCGGCGCGGGCGCCCTCAGCGCCAGCCAGGCGGCGCTGCTGTCGACGACGACGAACCCGCGTCTGCCGTACAACCTCGACGCCTGGGACGGCTATCCGTCGAACCGCGAGGCGATCCTGCAGACGATCAAGGCGCAGGGCCGGCGTCTCGTCACGCTGTCGGGCGACTCGCACAACGGCTGGTTCGCGAATCTCACGACGCTCGCGGGCGAGAAGGTCGGCGTCGAGTTCGCGGGCACCTCGGTCACGTCGCCGGGCTTCGAGAGCGTCGGTCTGGGCCCGCTCGCGGGTTCGCTCGACGGCAGCGCACTCGCCGCGCAACTGGGCAACGCGGCGATCGGCGCCGGCCTGGGCCTCGTCGACGACCTCAACTACGTCGACACGGTCCGCCGAGGCTACCTGCTGCTCACCGTCACCGCGACGTCGGTGAAAGGCGAGTATGCCTACGTCGACACGATCAAGAGCCGGACCTACTCGGTCAGCGTGGGCCGGACCGTCACAGTGTCGGACACGGGCACGATCGCCTACGCCTGAGCCGCGCCACCGTCCGCGCCGATCGGCGGTGCGGCGGTGGGCGCCGCGATCCGATCCGACACGGCGAGCGCTCGAAGCATCGAGGACTTCTTGGTCTGGTGCGATCGCATGCGTCCCAGCACGTCGGCGAGGAACGCGAGCGTCTCGACGATGAACGGGCCCTTGTTCAGCATCACGCATTCGGCACGCCCGCTCATCGCGGCATCGGTGACCTCCGCGCGCGAGGGCACGCCATCGTGCGCCAGGCCGTCGAGGACCTGGGTCGCCCAGATCACCGGGACGTGCGCGGCCTCGCACAGCCACAACACCTCCTCCTGGACTTCCGCGAGCCGCTCGAATCCGACCTCGACCGCGAGGTCGCCGCGCGCCACCATCACCGCGACGCCGCCGGCATGCGCCAGGGCGGCCATCAGCAATTCGGGCAGCCGCGCGAAGGCTGTCGCGGTCTCGATCTTCAGCACGATGCCCACATGCGTTGCGCCGAGCGCGTCCAGTTCGGCCCGCAGCGCGACGACATCCTCGACCCGCTGGACGAACGATGCCGACACCAGGTCGGCCTGCTGCCCGACGACGATGCGCAGGGTCTCGCGATCCGGCGGGGTGAGCGCCGACAGCGTGAGCACGGTGTCGGGCAGATTGATGCCTTTCTCGGCGCGCAGTCGTGCCCGCCCCCCCGCGCAATGCTGGACCTCCAGTACGGCGCGCGAGCGGGCGATCTCGCGAACGGTCGTGGTGATCCTGCCGTCGTCGAACAGTACGCGGTGGCCGGGCTGCAGCCGCTTGAAGATTTCGGGCACGTCGCAGGCGACGATCGCGGGCGCCGCCGGACGGCCATCGATCGCGATCCGCCGGGGATGCCCGGGCCCGTCGCCTTCCACCAGATCGATCCGATCGCCCGGTACGAGCACGACCTCGCCCGGCGCCGGACGCATCTCGCCGACTTCGCCTTCGGCAGCCGAGCGCTTGCCGCGTCGATGCAGGAGCACGGTACCGGGAACGAGATACACGGTACGGTCCGCCTCGCAGATCGGACGTCCGTCCGTGTCGAAGGCGGCGACCCGCAGACGTCGGGACCGTCCGCGGGCATCGACGAGTTCGTAGACATCGTCGACGCGAACGCGGTGCAGCAGTCGCGGATCGACGGGAAGCGCCTCTGCCTCGGCCGGCGGCGTGCGGCGATTCGGGACCAGGCGCACCCGCGCCGGCGCGATCACCCGGCCGAGCGGGTCGCGCTCCGGGCGCAGCTTGAGCACGGCATGGCCGGGCTCGAACGGGCCGGTGCGCAGCTTGGGACCCGCGAGGTCGAATGCGATCCGGATGCGCCGCCCGACCGCGATCTCGGCCGCCCGCACCCGTTCGACCATGTGAACCCAGGCATTCGGATCGTCGTGGGCGGCGTTGATCCGAACGAGGTCGGTCCCCGCGACGACCAGATCGTGAACGAGCGTCGCGTCGGCGGCGGCCTCCGACGGCAGCGTCACCATGATGCGGGCGGCGCGCGTCGCGGGCTCGGGGCCGAACACGTCGAGCGCATTCGCCCGCAGGCGCGATTCGCCGAGGTCGAAGCGCGGATCGTACGGGGGCTCGACCGCCGGACGCCGGCCGGCGAGCGCCGCGAGTGCCCGGCCCACCGCGTCGAGCGTCGCCATCACGTGCGATTCCATGCGGCCGAGCGAGCTCAGTCCGTGACGGACCAACTCGCGCTGGAGCGGCCGAAGGTCGTGACGACGCAGGGCGAGGTAATGCAGCAGGTTGCGCAGGCCTTCGCGCGCCGCGGGTGGGCAGCGCGCGATGTCGTCGGCATGGGCGTGTTCAAGGTCCAGCGCCTCCGCGCGGAGGCCGTCGACGAACGCGAGCAGCTCGGCCGCACTGCGCGGTGTCTTCGTTGCGGGAGTCACGTCGGTATGCGCCAGTGCGGATGCGTCAGGTGCACGCAGCGAGCGATCGTCATCCATCGTGGGTACCGTCGGATAGGCGGACGGATCCGCGGTACGGTCCATCCTGCACGCGACGATTGACGCGGCGATGACGGCCCGCGGTTTCGGCTGGGACATCCAGGGCCCGGTCGGCCCAGGTTCGGTTGCCCGGCGACTCGGGTCTCGGACCGTAAGTGACTGATCGAAAAGCGTATAGTTCGCCATCCTCCCGACTGGCCATGCCGTGCGCCGGGGCCGCTCGTGACCCTCCACGGGACGCCCTCGCCGGGCGACCACATTCCATGACCGCATCCGATCCCGCTGCCCCCACCGAGGGCGCGTCCTTCGCCACGCTTCCGCTGGCGCCGCCGATGCTCGCCAACCTCGAGCGCCTGGGCTACGAGCGGATGACGCCCGTGCAGGCGGCGAGCCTGCCGCTGGCCCTCGCCGGACGGGACCTGATCGTCCAGGCCAAGACCGGCAGCGGCAAGACGGCGGCCTACGCGCTGCCCGTGCTGGCCCGCCTGGATGCGCGTCGCTTCGAGGTGCAGGCGCTGGTGCTGTGCCCGACCCGCGAGCTGGGCGAGCAGGTCTCGCAGGAGATCCGCCGGCTCGCCCGCGCCGAGGACAACGTCAAGGTGCTCACGCTGTGCGGGGGCACGACGATGCGGCCCCAGCTCGCGAGCCTCGCTCATGGCGCGCATGTGGTGGTGGGGACGCCGGGGCGCATCCTGGACCACCTGGCCCGCGAGTCGCTGTCGCTCGACGCGCTCGGGCTGCTGGTGCTCGACGAGGCCGATCGCATGCTCGACATGGGCTTCTCGGAGGACATCGCGGCGATCGCCAAGCGCTGCCCGCCGCCGACGCGCCGCCAGACGCTGCTGTTCTCGGCCACTTATCCGGACGACGTCTCGAAGCTGGCGGCCCGCTACCTGCGCGAGCCGCAACGCGTGACGCTCGCCGAGCGGCACGATGCCAGTCTGATCCGCGAGCGTTTCTACGAGGTCACCGAGTCGGGACGGCTGCACGCGGTGGGTCTGCTGCTCGAGCATTTCCGCCCCGAGAGCACGCTCGCCTTCTGCAACACGAAGCAGCAGTGCCGCGATCTGGTGGCGGTGCTGCAGGCGCGCGGCATCGTGGCGCTCGAACTGCACGGCGACCTCGAGCAACGCGAGCGCGACCAGGTGCTGGTGCAGTTCGCGCACCGGAGCTGCAGCGTGCTGGTCGCGACGGACGTCGCCGCGCGCGGGCTGGACATCGCGCGGCTCGAGGCAGTGATCAACGTCGACATCACGCCCGATGCACAGGTGCACACGCATCGGGTGGGCCGTACCGGGCGCGCGGGCGAGTCGGGTCTGGTGTTCAGCCTCGCGAGCCCGGACGAGATGGACCGGGTCGTTCGGATCGAGGCGATGCAGGGCACGCAGAGCGCCTGGCATCCGCTGTCCGAACTGACGGCGACCGGCTCGACGGGCGGGCCGCTTCGCCCGCCGATGGTCACGCTGCAGATCCTCGGCGGTCGCAAGGAGAAGATCCGCCCGGGCGACGTGCTGGGCGCGCTCACCAAGGACCTCGGGCTCGAGGCCGCCTGCATCGGCAAGATCGACGTGAACGACTTCTCGACCTACGTGGCGGTGCGCCGCGACGTCGCGGACCAGGCGCTGCGCGGTCTGAACGCAGGCAAGGTGAAGGGACGGTCGGTGAAGGTCAGGCGCCTGTGAGCCTGGCGTTCCCGGCGCTGGGCCTGTCCGAGGCGCTGCTGCGCGCGGTGGCGCAGCGCGGCTACGGCGAGCCCACGCCGATCCAGGCGGCGGCGCTGCCGCCGGCACTGCTCGGGCGCGACCTGATCGGCTGCGCCCGCACCGGATCGGGCAAGACGGCGGCCTATGCGCTGGCCGTGCTCCAGCGGCTCGAAGGCGGCGCGCGCGCCGGGGCCGGCAGGACCCGCGCGCTCGTGCTCGTGCCGACCCGCGAGCTGGCCGTGCAGGCGGGCGAGGAATTCCGAGCGCTGGCCCGTCATCTCGCCGTGCGGCCGAGGGTGGCCGTCGTGCACGGCGGGGTGTCGGCCAACCCTCAGATGATCGGGCTGCGGGGCGGTGCCGAGGTCGTCGTCGCGACGCCCGGGCGGCTGCTCGACCTGCTCGAGCGACGCGCGCTCCGGCTCGACGACGTGGCGCTGCTGGTGCTCGACGAAGCCGACCGGCTGCTCGAAGCCGGCTTCGCCGACGAGCTCGAGCGCATCACCCGGATGCTGCCCGCGCACCGGCAGGGTCTGTTCTTCTCGGCAACCTTTCCGCCGGCGGTCCGCCTGCTGGCGGCCGCGCTGTCGCGGGATCCGGTGCAGGTCGACGTGCCGGCCCCGGACTCGGCCGAGGCACCGGCGATCGCGCAACGCGCGCTCGAGGTGGATGCGGCGCAGCGCACTCGGCTGCTGCATCACCTCGTCGAGACGGAGCACTGGGCACGGGTCCTGGTGTTCGTGGCGACGCGCCACGGCAGCGAGCAGGTGGCCGAGGCGCTGCGGCGCGCCGGCGTCGCCGCTGCCGCGTTCCACGGCGACCTCGCCCAGGGGGCGCGCAGTCGTGTCCTCGCCGACTTCAACGCCGGCACGCTGCGCGTGATGCTGGCCACGGACATCGCCGCGCGCGGCCTGCATGTGCCGGGGCTTCCGGTGGTGCTCAACTTCGATCTGCCCCGATCCGCGGCGGACTACACCCATCGCATCGGCCGGACCGCCCGGGCCGGTGCCACCGGACTCGCGGTGAGTTTCGTCAGTGCCGCGACCGAGGCGCATTTCCGGCTGATCGAGACCCGCCAGGGGCGGCGGGTGCCGCGCGAGCGGATCGCGGGCTTCGAGCCGCGGGACGCCGCGGTCCCGACCGTGCCGGGCGGCGGTGGTGTCAAGGGACGCGGACGCAGCAAGAAGGACCGCCTGCGCGAGGCGGCGCTCCGCAGCGGCTGAGGCCGCGGCCGGCGCGGCCCATCCCCGTCGGGAATCCGGAATCCGCCTGCCGACGGGCCCGACGAGGCGTCGGACAATGCGCGGCAACACACAGTGCGCCGACGGCGCCGGGAGACGGACATGGATCTGGGACTGACGGGCAAGGTGGCGATCGTGACCGGCGCCACGCAGGGCATCGGGCAGGCGACCGCGCTGAAGCTGGCGGGCGAGGGCGCGAGCGTGGTGATCTGCGCGCGCGGCCGCGAGCGGCTCGATGCGGTCGTCGCCCAGATCCGCGCGCTGGGCGCCCAGGCGATCGGCGTCCAGGCGGACGTGGGTCGGGCCGAGGACTGCGAGCGGCTGGTGGCCGACGCCGTCGCGGCCTTCGGCGGCGTCGACATCCTGGTCAACAACGCCGGCACCGCGCAGGTCGGCGCCTTCGAGTCGGTCACCGACGAGACCTGGCAGGCCGATCTGGACCTGAAGCTGTTCGCGGCCGTCCGCCTGTGCCGGCTGGCGATCCCGTCGATGCGCGCGCGCGGCGGCGGCCGGATCGTCAATGTCACCAACATCGGCGCCAAGCAGCCTGCGGCGAAGACGATGCCGACCACGGTGTCGCGCGCGGCCGGGCAGGCCCTGTCCAAGGCGCTGTCGAAGGAACTCGCGCCCGACGGCATCCTGGTCAACACCGTCTGCATCGGGCTCGTCCGCGCGGGCCAGCACGACGCCCGCGCCGCCCGCCAGGGCGTCGATGCCGAGGCGCTCTACCAGGACATGGGGCGCACGGTGCCGCTGGGGCGGGTGGGCCGTGCCGAGGAGGCCGCCGACGTCATCGCCTTCCTCGTGTCCGAGCGGGCGAGCTTCGTGACCGGATCGAGCATCAACATCGACGGCGGCGCGTCGGCGGTGTTCTGATCGGAGGCCGGTGTTAGCATCCGCGCATCCTCGCCCGTCGACCAAGACATGGCCACACCCGCCAAAGCCTCAGGTTTCTCGTTCGGCAAGTTCCTGCTGTCGGTGCTGCTGATCGCGCTGGCGCTCGGCGCGCTCTACTTCGCCGTCGTGCTGAACTGGAGCTACTCGAGCGGCGAGCGCGCCGGGTGGGTGCAGAAGTTCTCGAAGAAGGGCTGGCTCTGCAAGACCTGGGAAGGCGAGATCGCCCTGGTCTCGATGCCCGGTGCGATCCCCGAGAAGTTCGTGTTCACGGTCACGGACGAGTCGGTGGCCGATCAGATCAACCGCGTCATGGGGCAGCGCGTCGCGCTCCACTACGAGCAGAAGGTCGGGCTGCCGACCACCTGCTTCGGCGAGACACGCTACTACGTGACGCGGGTGGTCCGCGTCGAGGAGGTCGGGCCCGGTGGCGCGTCCTCGCCGAACGGCCCCACCATGCCCGCGGCCCCGCCGCCGAATCCGCCCGCTCAGCCCGCGCCTTCGTCCGCGCCGGCACCCGTGCCCGCTGCCCCTGCGCTGCCGGCCAGCCCGGCGCCGGAGACGTCCGTGCCCGGCCTGCCGTCGTCGGGCGCGATGGCGCCCCCGGTGCCCCCGGTGCCCTCGGTCCCCCCGGCGCCCGCGCCCGTGCCGTCCGGCCCCGCACCGGCCCCCGCGCGGCCCTGATCCGGCATCGGCGGCAGGCGACGGCGGGGGAGGGCGCGTCGGTTCAGTCGTCGTGCTTGTGCCGGCGATGGCCCTTGCGCTTGCCCGGCTTCCCCGGCTTCCCCTCCACGTAGACCACCTCGCGCTGGGTGACCACGCGGGTCTTCGGCGTGTCGGTCACGTGGGCGCCGACGACCGAACCGGCCGCGCCGCCCACGCCCGCGCCGACGACCGCGCCGGTGCTGCCGCCGACACTGTGGCCGACCGCCGCGCCCGAGGCGCCTCCGACCGCGCCACCGATCACCGCCCCGGTGCGGGCTCGGCCGTCGGTGCCGACGGCACCTCCTGCCGCACCGCCGACCGCGCCCCCGACGATCGAGCCGGTCTTGCCGCCCATGGCTTCGCCGATGGCGGTGCCCGCGGCGGCGCCGAGACCGCCGCCGATCGCGGTCTTCGCGTCCTGGGCCGTCGCGGAAGCGGCGAACGACAGCGCGCCGCAGGCCAGCAGGGTGGAGAGGAGTCGTGAACGCATCGAATGCTCCTGGAGTCGGCGCGAGGAGATCGCGGCGCCGCTTCGGCGGATCGTAGCGGCGCACTGCGGCCACGTTTCGTCTCAACCGCGCCCATGCGGCACCGGTGGGGCCCCCGGGTCGACGAACGGCCGTGGTAACGTCCCAGCCAGGCCGTGACTCCTCTCCACTCCGTGCCGAACCTCGCCACGACGCCGCGCGAGCGGCGCGTTCCCGCTTCGAGCCTGCGCCGGGCCGCGACGATGCTCGCATCCGTGGCCTGGATGGCGCTCGCCGGTACGCATGCCCTCGGGCAGACGGCCGTCCAGCCGGTCGGCGGCGCGCCGTCGATGTCTCGGGCGACGCACCCGGACGGCACCCGTCCGCGGATCGGACTTGCGCTGTCCGGGGGCGGTGCGCGCGGTTTCGCGCACGTGGGCGTGCTGCGCGCGCTCGAGGCCCTGCGCATCCCGGTCGACTGCATCGCCGGCACCAGCGCCGGGTCCGCGGTGGGCGCGGCCTATGCGAGCGGTCTGTCCCCCGACGAGATCGAGCGCGCCCTGCGCTCCGCCGACTGGGACCGGGACATGTTCGACGACGCCCCCCCGCGGCGCGACCAGCAGTCCCGGCGCAAGAACGAGGAGAAGGCGTACCTGCTCGACCTGACGATCGGCGTGCGCGATGGCACGGTGCTGATCCCGCCGGGCCTGATCTCGGGCCAGAAGATCGAGCTGTTCCTGCACCGGATGCTGGGGGCGAGCGCGCTGCTCGAGTCGTTCGACCGGCTGCCCATCCCGTTCCGGGCGATCGCCACCGACCTCGAGGTCGGCGAGATGGTGGTGCAGGACCGGGGCAGCCTCGTGACCGCGGTCCGCGCGAGCATGGCGGTGCCCTCGGCGTTCGCGCCGGTGGTGTCGAACGGCCGGCTGCTGGTCGATGGCGGCCTGACCCGGAACATGCCGGTCGACGTCGTGCGCGCGATGTGCGCGGACGTCGTGATCGCCATCGACATCGGCAGCCCGCTGCTCAAGCGCGAGGAGCTCTCGAGCGCCTTCGGCGTGGCCGGCCAGATGATCGGCATCCTGATGGAGCGCAACATGCGCGAGTCCCGGGCGGAAGTGCGTCCGGGTCGGGATCTGCTGATCCATCCGGACCTCGGCGACATCGGTTCGACCGCGTTCTCGCGTGGCGTCGAAGGGATCCCGGCGGGCGAGGCGGCGACGCTCGCCGCCGCGACCGACCTGTCGCCCCTGGCGATGTCGCCGCAGGACTATGCGGCGTGGCAGCAGGTGCGCGCCTCGCGCATCGTGCGCGACGACCGCTACACCGGCGTGCGGGTCGTCGGCACGGATCGGTCGACGAGTCGCGCGCTGCTCGCGCAGGCCGCGCTGCCGCCGGCGGGCACGCTCGATCGCCCGCGGCTGGAGTCCGCGATCAACAGCTGGAACTCGTCGGGCGACTTCGACCGCATCGGCTATTCCCTCAAGCCCGAGGGGCCGGGACAGGTGCTCGAGCTCGACGTGCTCGAGCGCGGCTGGGGCCCGAACTTCCTGCGCTTCGGCCTGGGCGCGGCGGCGGACTCCCGCTCCAACGGCGTCTTCAACGTGCTGTTCGGGTATCGCCGACCCCACATCAACGACTGGGGCGGCGAGTTCAAGTCCGAACTGCAGTTCGGCAGCACGGCCCGGCTGACCGCCGAGCTCTACCAGCCGTTCAACCGTGGCGATGCCCGCCTCTTCGCGAATCCGCAGTTCCTCGCCGAGGAGGTGCCCGTCTGGCTGTTCAACGAGGGGGCCCGGGTCGCCGAATACGGCGTGCGGACCACCCAGATCGGTCTCGATCTGGGGTTGGGCGGGCGCATCGGCGAGATCAGGCTGGGGACCTTCGCCGGCAACCGGGACAGCTTCCCGCGCACCGGCAGCGCGCTGCTGCCTGCCATCAAGGCGGAGTACTGGGGCGGGCAGGTGTCGCTGCTGGCCGATCAGCTCGATGCGACCGACTTCCCGCGCGACGGCTACCAGTTCGGCGTGACGCTGCGCGCGGAGGAGGTCCACCCCGATCAGGGCGATGCGTACTCGACTCGCCGGCTGCAGGTGTCCGGCAAGCAGGTCGCGAGCTGGGGTCGTCACACGCTGGCCGGCGCATTCCGGTTCGGCGAGGCGAGCTCGCGGGTGGCGCTGAGCGAGGTGTTCAGTCTGGGCGGGTTCATGAACCTCTCGGGGCTGCAGGTCAATCAGCTGCTCGGCACCACGCTGCGCTACGCGAGCCTGAGCTACCAGAACCAGATCCTCACCCTTCCGAATCCGCTCGGGCGCGGCCTGTACGCAGGCCTGGCGATCGAGGGCGGCGAGATGCGCGGCACCACGATCGGCCTGGACCGCAGCGGCTGGATCGGCGGCGTGACGGGCTACCTCGGCGCGCACACCGCCATCGGTCCGGTCTACCTCGGTTACGGTGTCGCGGACAACCGCAACCGGCTCGTCTACCTCTTCCTCGGGCGCCCCGGCCTCTGAGCCGGAGGCGGTGCCGAAGCGGGTATCCTTGCGCCCATGCTGCATACCGTCCGCTCCGCCGCGATCGTCGCCTTCCACGATGCCTGCCTGGCCCGCGCCGACTGGCCGGCCGACGAGACCGCCGCGCGCGCGCTGCTGCCGACGGGACCGCTCGCCGACGCCTGGAGCTGGGTGCTGGTCAACCACAAGTTCAACTGCTCGCTCTGGAACGAGGAAGACCTCGCGCGGCGCACCCAGGCGGCTGATGCCGAGATCGCGACCAACAAGCGCAACATCGACCGCTTCAACCAGGCCCGCAACGACGCGATGGAGCGTATCGACGACGCCCTGCTGCGGACGACGGCCGAATGGCCGCGCTCGGCGGACGCGCGCCTCTCGAGCGAGACGGCCGGCGCGATGATCGATCGCATGTCGATCCTGTCGCTGAAGATCCACCACATGGGCCTGCAGACGATCCGTACGGACGTCGACGAGGCGCACCGCGAGACGACCCGGGGCAAGCAGGCCCAGCTGCGGGTGCAGCGCGAGGACCTCGCCGCCTGCTACGACCGGCTGCTCGACGAGGTCGCCGCCGGCACCGGCCGGTTCAAGATCTACCGCCAGTTCAAGATGTACAACGATCCCTCGATGAACCCGGTGCTGGTCGCCGAGCGGCAGGGGCGGCCGGGCACGGCAGGCGGCTGAGCCCGCGCGGGCGAGGGGCCGTCGTGAGGGTGCTGGTGGTCAAGATGTCGTCGATGGGCGACGTCGTGCATGCGCAGCCGCTGGTGTCCGATCTGCTCGCGCAGGTTCCCGGGGCCCGCATCGACTGGGTCGTCGAGGCGCCGTTCGCAGGCATCCCCGCGATGAATCCCGGTGTCGCCGCGGTCATCCCCATCGCCTGGCGAAAATGGCGCAAGACACTGCGCGAGCCGGCCACGCGCGAGGCGATCCGGGACTTCCGCGGACGTCTTCGCGCGGAGCGCTACGACTGGATCCTCGACTGCCAGGGCCTGATCAAGAGCGCGGCCGTCGTCCGCCTGGCCCGGGGCGTGCACCGCGCGGGACCCTCGTGGTCGTCGGCGCGCGAGCCGCTCGCCTCGCTCGCCTACGATCGGCGCGCCGCCGTGCCGTGGTCGCAGCACGTCGTCGCGCGCAACCGCGCGATCGGCGCGGCCGCCTTCGGTTACCGCATCGACGGGCCGGCCCGCTTCGGCCTGCGGGTCCCGGCGTTCTCGGCGCCCTGGCTGCCGGACGGGCCGCCGACCGCCGTGCTCATCCCCGGCGCGAGCCGCGCGGAGAAGCTCTGGCCGGAGGCGCACTGGATCGCCGTCGGGCGCCAGCTCGCGGCGCGGGGGCTGCGGCTCGCGTGGCTCTGGGGCGGCCCGGCCGAGCGCGAACGCGTCCAGCGGCTCGCCGCGGCCTGCGGGGGCGTGCTGGACGCCTCCGATGGCGGTGCGCCTGTCAGGAACGGTGCCCCGCTTCCGACCTCCGTCATCCCGCCGTTCGTGCCGGTCGCCGATGCCGCGGGGCTGATCGCCGGCGCCCGGATCGTGGTCGGGCTCGATACCGGCCTGACCCATCTGTCAGGAGCCCTCGGACGCCCGACCGTGGGCATCTTCTGCGACTTCGACGCCACGCAATGCGCGGTCAGCGGCGACGGGCCCTGCGAGAGTTTCGGCGGCGTGGGCGTCGTCCCGCCGGTGGCCGACGTCGCCGGCGCGATCGGACGGATGCTCGACGCGCCGGCTCCCGCCGCCGTGCCTGCCACCAGGAACGACTGACAGAACGATGGACCCGATCCGCTTCTCCTGGCTGCTCACACGGCGCGACTGGCGGGCCGGCGAACTGAGGCTGCTCGCGGCCGCGCTGGTCGTGGCCGTCGCCGCGATCTCGAGCGTGGGCTTCTTCGTCGACCGCATGAAGACCGCGCTGAATCAGCAGGCGCGCCAGCTGCTCGGCGCAGACCTCGTCGTCGCGTCGGAGGCGCCGCTGGCCGAGCCGCTCGAGACTGGAGCGTCCGAGCGCGGGCTCCAGCGCGTCCACACGGTGTCGTTCCCGAGCATGGCGGTCGCCGAAGCCGCCGGCGGCAAGGGCGAGGCGTCGTCACTGCTCGCGTCGGTCAAGGCGGTCTCCGCGGGCTATCCGCTGCGCGGCACGGTGCGCGTGGCCGAGCGTGCCGGCGGCCCCGATGCGCCGGCGGCAGGCGTTCCGCAGCGCGGGACGGTCTGGGTCGACCCGGCCCTGATGGCGGGGCTGGGCGTGGCGCCCGGCGGTCGGCTGCAGCTGGGCGAGAGCTCGTTCCGGGTCGAACGTCTGATCACGCTCGAGCCCGATCGGGGCGCGGGCTTCGTGAACCTCGCGCCGCGCGCGATGATCGCGCTCGAGGACCTGGCGGACACGAAGCTCGTGCAGCCCGCGAGCCGCATCACCTGGCGCCTGCTGGTGGCGGGCGAGGCGCGCGCTGTGGCCGACTACGAGACCTGGCTCAAGACCCGGCTGCCGCGCGGGGCGCGCGTCGAGACGCTGGAGGGCGGACGGCCCGAACTGCGTGCGACGCTCGACCGTGCGCAGCAGTTCCTCGCCCTCGTGTCGCTGCTGTCGGCGCTGATCGCGGCGGTCGCGATCGCGGTGGCCGCCCGGCGCTTCGCGCAGCGCCACCTCGACGGATGCGCGGTGATGCGCGCGCTCGGCCTGTCGCAGGGGCGGCTGCTCGCCGCGCTGCTCCTCGAGATGCTGTGGATGGGTCTGGCGGCCGGCGCACTCGGGGCGATGATCGGCTGGGGCGGGCATCTCGCCCTGATCGCGCTGGCGGGGCCGGCGATCATGCTCCAGCTGCCGCCGTCCTCGCCGCTTCCCGGCCTGCAGGCGATGCTGGCCGGGTTGCTGCTGGTGCTCGGCTTCGCCGCGGTGCCGCTCGCGCGGCTGGCCGGCGTGCCGCCGCTGAGGGTGCTGCGCCGTGAACTCGGCGCGCCGCCGGTGTCGGCCTGGATCGCGGCGGCCAGCGCGCTGGTGGCCTTCTCGGTCCTGCTGCTGTGGTTCGCCGGCGACCGGCGGCTCGCGGCGTACGCGATCGTCGGCTTCGCGCTCGGCGCCGTGGTCTTCGTCGGGGTGGCCTGGGGGGCGATCCGTCTGCTGTCGCCGCTGCGCCATCTGGCCGGCGGCGGGCGCGGCAGCGCGGCGCTGCGGGTCGCCCTCGCGTCGTGGACGCGCCGGCAGGGCGCGTCGATCGCGCAGATCGCGGCGCTGTCGGTCGGGCTGATGGCGCTCATGCTTCTGACGGTCACCCGGGGCGACCTGCTCGACAGCTGGCAGCGCGCGAGTCCGCCGGATGCGCCGAACCGGTTCGTCATCAACATCCAGCCCGACCAGCGCGACGACGTGGAGCGTTCGCTGCGGGACTCGGGCATCCAGGGCGCCGCGCTCTACCCGATGGTGCGCGGCCGTCTGGTCGCGGTGAACGGACGCGACATCGATCCGAACGCGCTCGGCGACGACCGCGCACGGCGTCTGGTCGACCGCGAGATGAACCTGTCGTACATGGACCGGATGCAGGCCCACAACCAGGTCGCCGCCGGACGCTGGATCGAAGCCTCGCGCCCGGAGGTCTCGGTCGAGGCGGGCATGATGAAGACGCTGGGACTGGAGGTGGGCGACGCCCTGACCTTCGACGTCGCCGGCGAGCCGGTCACGGCCTCGGTCGTCGGCACCCGCCGCGTCTCCTGGGACTCGATGCAGGTGAACTTCTTCATGGTCCTCAGCCGCAGTGCGCTCGTCGACCGCCCGCAGACCTGGATCACCGCGTTCCACCTGCCCGAGGATCGGCCCCAGGCGGTGGCGACGCTGCTCGAGCGCCATCCGAACCTCACCGTCTTCGACACCACGGCGATCGTGCGGCAGGTCCGCGGCATCCTCGATCACGTGGTGCGGGCGGTGCAGTTCCTGTTCGTGTTCACGCTGGCGGCCGGGGTCGTCGTGCTCTACGCCGCGCTCGCCAG
>Ga0105105_10000092_pt1 | contig 40262 bp, 39 predicted proteins | sample PPLLaktember2015_4_FD_79108 | JGI IMG/M metagenome (GOLD analysis project Ga0105105, IMG submission 79108) | Freshwater sediment microbial communities from Prairie Pothole Lake near Jamestown, North Dakota, USA - PPLs Lake P8 Core (1) Depth... | ecosystem: Environmental > Aquatic > Freshwater >...
TCCTGAATATCGAGAAAAATATTCCATTCTAAAGAGAAAATTTGGGATAAAAAAACCCGGCCATAAGCCGGGTTTATATATCAAATAGGGATTTCCTGTATTACAACCGGTCAATCACCAGAATCGTGGTCAGGGCTCCGCCGACAATCGAGAAAATCGTCGAGGTGATTTTCAGCCAGTCACGTTCTTTCTTGATTTCGGTCGGGACAACGATAGCGTCACCCAATTCAACCTTCTTGCCAATCGTCGATCCCCCCGAAAACACCTGGCCGTCGGCTTTAATCAGCCTGACCGCTCCCTTGTCGGCGTTCCGGCTGAAATTCCCGGCCAGCTGGATATAGCTTTTAACTTTCCGGCCGCTTTCGTATTTGATTGTCCCTTCGGCTCCAACCGCACCCAGAACGGAAACGCCCGAAGGAATTCTGGGGACATAAATGTAATCGTCGCCGCGAAGCTTGATATCCCCTTTTTTGCCTTCGGATTTCAAAAGCTCTTCCATATTAATAATCACGCGATTGACATTGTCCTGGTTGAACTTGATAAATTCAACCGGTTTGATATTCCCAAGCGAATCTTCGCGAATCGGCGCCGAACGTTCGATAATGGAAGGGAGATTCTGGCGGATCAGGCTTTCTCCGATCGATTCCCGATAAAAGATAATCCCTTTGGGGAAGGCCCGGTCGGTGAAACCTCCGGCCCGCTGGATTAAATCGTAAAGCGTTTCATCGCGGGATAACAGAGCGTATTGCCCCGGAAAGCGGACTTCCCCTTCCACCGAGGCCAACTGATGCAAAAACTGGTCGGGGCGTTTCCGAACAAAGACATAATCATTTTCGGCCAGTTGGAAATTTTCGATTTCTTCGGCGGCCCGATCGAACTTGTGTATGGTCACCCTGCCGGTGGTATCGGGCCGCGCCAGTTCGATATTAAGCTGATAGGCGTCGCGGGTAAAATCCCCGGCCAGGAAAATCAGGTCGGCGACGGTCATGTTATTAAAGAGAGAATATTCTCCCGGATACTTTACTTCCCCTTCGATATAAACGTACTTATGCGGATTGATTTCGTTCCAGCGATAGACATGCAGGGAGTCGTGATCCCGAAGTTGAAAATTCTGGGTTCCATTGAGGACTTTATTCAAATCGACCGGGATTATTTCGCGGGTCAGATTGGCGTATTTCCGATACAGGTTGGCCCGGTCAAAGTACACATTGCGCGCGTGCAATTCCCCCAGTCTAACCAAGTCGGCAACGGTCATGGAATCGGTCCATTCGTATCGTCCAGGCTGCTTTACCACGCCGGCTATGGTCACAGTGTTTTCGAGAGTTTCATCGACCGAAAAGACATAAACGCTGTCGCCGCTCTGCAGAGGATAATCGACAATCTCTCCAATCTCCGGCTTCAGGTTGACATTCAGGATTATCCTTTCATTCAATGGAGATATTCGCGCAATGGTGATCTTTCGGATAAAAGCCCGCGACGTCGGTCCCCCGGCCATTTCCACCAGATTGGCGGCTTTTTCACCATCTTTTATCTCATAAATGGCCGGCCGATTGATTTCCCCGTCGATGGCAACCCGGGCCGAGGCGACCGGCACGAAAACGGCATCGCCTGATGAAAGCCTGACATCTCCCTCGCTGTTCCCCTTGAGGAGGAAATCGTAGAGATCGACGCTCTTTTCCACTTTGCCGTTGCGAATCAGCCGGACATCCCGAAGCGACCCGCGCGGATTAGGCCCTCCCGCCAGATACATGGCATTATAAAGGGTCAACAGCGAACTGACGGTATAGGCTCCCGGCTTCTTTACTTCACCGGTCAGGTAAACTCTGATCGATCGTATCTTCCCCAGCGAAACCGACAAGCTGAAGTCGGAATAGACTTTCGATAATCGTCCCTTCAACTGCTTTTCGAATTCACCTATCGATAGTCCCCAAGCCGCCACTTCGCCGATTTTGGGAACGAATACCTTGCCCTCGCGGTCGATGGTCAGATCGTACTGCTGTTCGACCTTTCCCCAGAGAAAGATGTAAATATTGTCCCCCGGCCCGAGAATATAGCCTTCAATATCCGCCACTTCCGACGGCATATCGAGCCCGGGAGCGATATCGAACATATCATAGCCGAACGGCACCAGGGTATCGGGAATGGTATCGGCCAATAACGTATCGCCCAAGTAATACAGGCTGTCGAATTTAAGGCTGTCGGCAAGGGTATCTAATTTCATCATTCGCAGGCTGTCCGGTATCATGGCCCGCTGGCCGGTCGTATCGGGGAAATACTGCGGGCTGCGATAATCGGGAGATTTCATCATTTGTTTGTGATAGGTTTCAGGGAGGTCTTGGCCGGTTTCTTGATCCTGACGTTCCCGCTCCAGCCGGTCGTAGTATTCCTGAAGGAGCCGGTCTTTCTTGGCATCCCTGGTCGTGACCGTTCCTCCCGTCTGGGCAGCGATGTTTCCGGCAACCAATATCCCGAATAGCATGAATATGCAGAATGTTCTCAGCCCCGTGCCCATAACGGTCCCTCGCTATATATGAAATTCCCTTTGTGCACCATTGATTCTTAAAACCATTTATTCTATCTGGCGGATTATACAACGAACCTTATAAAAAATGCAATTTTAAAACAAGGATTAAATCGTTTTAAAATTACCCCGTATATGAAACAGGTAATCGAAAAAGGTTTATTTTATAGGACAATTTTGCTATAATATGGGCATGAATAACGAACCGATTTATCTATCGAAGCAGGGGCGCGTTAAGATGGAACAGGAACTGCGCAGGCTCAAGATCGAGGAGCGCCCGAAATTGCTCGCCGAAATCAAACGGACCATGGAAATGGGAGACTTGTCCGAAAACGCCGAATATCACGCGGCCAAGGAAGCTCAAACCCACCTGGAACGCAAAATCGCGGAACTGGAAGACAAGCTGAGCCGGGTCCGGACCGTCGATACCGATAAGATACCTTCCGATAAGGCCTATATTTTCGCAACGGTAAAAGTCATGGATCTCGATCATGACGAGGAAATCGAATATACGCTGGCTCCTGCGGAAGAAGCCGATGTCGATAACGATATTATTTCCATTAAATCCCCGATCGGGGCGGCCCTGCTTGGCAAGGGTATCGGCGAGACCGTCGAAGTCAAGGTTCCCGCCGGGCTGATAAAGTATAAAATTCTGGATATAAGCCGGGACGATTGAGCGGACCGGCTTTAAAGCTCTTCCTCGTCGTAATAATCCAGCTCAAGATTTTCATCATAGACACTTTCGCCATATTCCTTGTCGGCGATCGTGCTGTTTTCGAATTCGATTTCGGCGGCAGCGCGGTCGGCACAGCTGATCGAGCAGTACGTTTCGCCCTCACTGATGATCGGCCTGCCGTTAAACCTTTCGCCGCAGTACGCGCATTGCATGGTTGTCCTCCTTAAGCTCGCTTTATTATGGCCGGATGATTATGTTTATCTTCGCGGACAGATGGCACCTCGATGCGACCGGTTCGACAAATTCAATTTTATTCTAGATTTTATTCGACCACGGAAGAAAAAGCTTTATCCCTTCCCAACGAATTAACTCAAATTTCCGAAAAAAAATCCCGCTCCCCCCAGGTGAGGGAAGCGGGCCAATCGAATACCTGTTAAAAGGACTAAATTTTCGGCGCCGGCATTCCGTACTGCGCCCATTCCTCCAGCGACGGTCCGTAAATACCGGGGACCTTCAATCCCGCCTGCCGCATCAGGACCGTCATTTGACCCCGGTGGTGGATTTCGTGGTCGCAAAGCCCCCGCAGGGTAAACCCCCGAACCCATTTCTGGCCGTACATTTCGTCTTCCTTCAGTAGATCGGCGTCCTTCCATTTCGCCGCTACTTCTTTTATGATGGCTTTTGAAACCAGTTCGTACTGCCGGGCTATTTCGGCAGCCGAATCAGGCACCGGGTCATGTTCGGCCGGGCCGGTTACCGCCAAGCCGGTTTTGTTCATCATCTCCGGAATAGTCTGGACGATATGCCAGGCAATTCTTCCCAGGGTCCGGTGATCGGCTGCGATCTGCTGCCCCAGCGACTTATCGATCATCGCCGCCATGATTTTCACGGTGCCATCTGAAACGGCCCCGTATGCTTTTTTGAAATCAGCGATCTTGTAAAACATTCTTTCACCTCGTGAATTATTATCCGCGCTATTGAATTATATTGTCTCTCTCCGACAGGGCAATCACATTATGGTAACATCAGGCAATGTCGGTTCGGGGCATCTTAATTAAATCGAATAAATCCACAATCCGCAGCGGCTCGACATTATTGAACCCCTGCCCATAGCGGCATCCCGCCTGTTGCCCGAAACTCCGCGCCATCGATTCCAAAGACCACATATAATCGCGGGATTTTTCCGGGTTCAGAAACTGCGACTTGTGGCATTTCAAGGCCTCGATCCATCGGTCGTAATGGTCGGTGATATCGACCACGAAATTCGGAGCCATCCCCGGCGGAAGGAAATAGTGGAAGACCCGGTCGACCCGGTGCGGCTCTCCTCCGATCGGCATCTTCTTGAGTGAAGCGTAATTGACCGCGTTTATGACAATTTGCCCCGCCGCGACATGATCCGGGTGAGACTGTCTCCTTCCATGCCCGACATGAGGATATGGAGCCAGGATTATCTTCGGGGTGCATTCCCTGATAATCGCCGCCAGTTCCAGCCGCTTTTCATAGCTGTCGAACAGCTTGCAGTCTCCCCAATCAAATGTCCTGATAATATCCGATCCCATCACCCGTGCCGCCTCGATCGCCTCCTCGGCCCGGATTTCCGGAGTCCCACCCGTTCCCATTTCCCCTGCGGTCAGGTAGATTATTCCGGTTTTGAAGCCGCTCCGATTGAGCGCCACCAGGACTCCGCCGGTCCCGACTTCGACATCGTCCGGGTGAGCACCGATTGAAATTAAATCATATGTCATATTATTTCCCCTAAGCAAAAGGCCGGATGACGTTCTGTCCTCCGGCCCCGGCATTTCTTATACGAATTTAATTAGAATTCCGGCCTTTCAAAATTGGCGGAATGGAATATCAGGATAGTCTCGAACAAATCGTAAAGGAGGCGGCTCCCGGATGCATCATACCCTTCGTAACCGGCGAAATTCGAGCTATTGAAGGCTATTCCCTGAGATTGGAGATAGGCCTGGAAATCGAGCGTCTGCTGATTGAAGTCGAACACCGGATTGGAACCGTCGGAGGAGGTCAGCAGAAGTATTTCGGTATTGTCGAGTGCTCCCGGATTCATGGCCAGAAGGTTTTCCGGGTTTTCCCTCAGCCACAACTGCCAGATGGGATCGTACGGGTCGCCGTTTTCATCGAAGGGAAGATGGAACCGCAGCGGCGCATTGGGCCCGTCGGGATAGAAATAGGTTGTCGTATCCGTGATTTCAAGGGTATCGCCGGCATACCAGTACTCGATTCCGATATACGTCTGGCTCCGCGCTACATAATGGGTATCGATATACATTGTGTCATGCGGTGAAAAGTTGCTCGCGGCCGCGAAGAACATGGTCCGTAAGGGGAAAGTGAATGAAGTATCCATATTCAGGTAGGTCTGGCGCAACCCCAGCGCGGTGGTGTCGAGATTCGAAACTACCGTTTCGAAGAGAGGAACGAATCCTCCATTGCCGGACTGCCCGTCGAAATCGAGCGGAGCGGAAATCGCCGACAAAGCCGAGAAATTCTCATCGTGAACAATGCCAATTCGAACGGCCCCGTAACCTCCGACTCCGACTCCGGATATGCCGCGGTTTTTCCGCCCCTCACCGGCACCGTGACGATTGTCGCTGATGGTATTGTAAACGGCATCGATATAATCGATTAACGAACCGAGCGCGGCATCGTTCTTGACATCGCCGATCGCCTCGGTTAAGAACCCACCGCCCCAGGAATCGCTATAGAATGAGCCGCCATAGCTATTCGATCCGTCGATGCAAACAATAATCATCGGCTCGATTTTCCCCTCGGCGATCAAACGATCGGCAACACTACGCAATCCATGGTTGAAGTAGAAATCATCCGATTCTCCGTACGGAGACAACAGATACAACACCGGGTAAGGTGAACCAAGATTGGGGCCTTTATATCCCGGAGGTGTATAAATTTTGCCGAACAGGCGACGGTCGACCCGGTACTGGTCGAACATTATAAACGACAATTCATTAATGAATTCGTGACCGAAATCCCAAACCAGGCTGGTCGTATCGTACTCGGTGAAATTCGCGACATTCTCGGTTCGCTCCGAACAGCTAATCAATAACGTTCCCACTGCAAGCAAGGCCACGATAAATATAGATAATACTCTATGCATTTCCGACCCTCCTAAAACCGGTAAACGATCCCGAGGACCGTCTGGTAATAATCGGCTTCATAGTTTCCGACCAGGTTGTCGCTGATGCCGTCGTTATCGACATCGACGGAAGAATGCACCGTGATGTCGGGGTAGCTGGTGTAAGAAGTCGCGAACTGCAGCGACCATTCCTGAATATCGAATCCGAAACCGAAGCTGTAGGTGAACTTAGTCCCCAGGTCGATGAACTGCGGCACCTGAGTGATTCCGCCGGGATTATCGAAATCGAGCGCCGATTTGTCGACTCCGACCCCGCCGCGCAGCTGGAAGTAATTATACGGGCGATATTCGACGCCCCCCATCAGCCGGGGAGTATCTTTCCAGGAAATCGGAACCGACATATCGGTTTCGATTAAGGCCTGAGCGTTATCATAAGTCCCCGTTTGATTGGTTATGATGGTGGTATCGCGGAACGAAGTTCCCTGATAATTACTGAAGTTGAAATTCAATCCTTCGAATTGCGACCAGAATATTATTTCGGCATCCAACGCCAGAGTCAGATTATCGAGAACATCGACTGAAACACCCGCGCCGAGCGTTGCCGGTAATTCCAGCTTGGAATCGACATCGGCGATGTATGACAGCTCTTCACCGTCGAGAAACAACACGGCCTCAAGCCACTGCGAAGTTATATATTCGTTTATATAAGGATTGTCTCCCATGTGGAGCGAAATTTTGCCGTCGCCGGATATATCGATTGAGGTTTTCCCGGCGTAACTGAAACCGGCCCGGATTCTATCGTTCACCTGGTAAAGCGCCCCCAGGCGATACCCGAATCCCCAGCCGTTTCCGTTTACTTCGTACCATTCGGGTATCTTATCATGCGGACGATCACTTATCGGGGCCGGCATGGGATTATCTCTGAGAACGATATTGCTGTAAATCAGATCGCCTCTGACCATCGACAGCCCCAATCCGATCGACAGGCGATCCTCCATGAAGCCGCGTGCCGCAGTAACCTGGAAATTCACCGCATCGAGATTTATTCCGAACTGGTTTTCCGGAAAAGCCAATTGGCTGTTGTGAGCCGGTAGATCCTGGTACAATTGCCAGGTCTGATTTTGATCGAAGGTCTGCAGAATCGAAAATCCCAATACGGTCTCTCCGAAGAACGGTGTCCGCGTAATAAACGCTCCCTGCGGGACATTCAAAATTTCATGACGGTTCGCGATATTCTGTCCATTCAGGAAACCGGTTTCGTATCTTCCCCCCCAAAGCACATTGGGAGTGGTCAGAAAGCGGTTATGGATCACGGCCACATCCATAGTAATTAAATTGTTGGATTCTATCAGGTTCAGTCCGGCCGGATTATAGTACACGGCCGACCAGTCGTCGGCCACGGCGCGGAAGGCTCCGCCCATCCCGCGGGCTTTAACGCCGATTCCATCAAACACAAAACCGCTCGCCAATACCGATCCGGACAGCAGAACCAGGCAAAGGCCAAAGAAAACGGAAAACTTGCGTGCTCCCATCCTTATCTCCATGAATTTCAAATCAATAACTTCTTTCCAGTATGGTTTCGATGATTCTTCTGACGGCATGATATTTTGAACCGAATATATCTGTTTCTGCCGGCAAAGTCCCTAAACCCTTAAATTTATTGCCAAAAAAGTCTGCGAAAATTACAATAACCTCCCCGATTTGTCAAGACCTCATAAGAAATTTTGCCTCAGTCTTTTGAAGGTTTATCCATCCAAGTTAACTCGCGTCAAGTTTATAGACGCGGCAGCCGGCAATATATCAAATGAAGCGAAAAGGCCGGAAGCGGAAAATTGCTGAAATTATCTGCTATTTGAGAAGATGAAATGTTTTAGAAAACCGGCCAGGGCATAGAAAATTCCCGCGACCAGGATTATCACGGCACCCGGAGGAAAATCCGGGCCGTAACTTAACCCCAAACCCAAAATCGTGAATAATATGCTGAACAAGGAGGCCAGAATCATGGTCCCTTTGAGGCTTCGCGAAAACATTCCGGCCGATGCCGGAGGCAAAGTCAAAAGCGCAATTACCATGATTATTCCCACCACTGAAACCAATAATACCACAGTCAGGGCGGTCAAAACCATTAGAATCATATAAAACAATTCCACATTGACCCCCCGCACCCGCGCGAATTCTTCATCGAAGCTGATGGCACTCAACTGGTTAAAAAACAACACGGTAACCGCTATGATAGTCAGGTTAAGCAGTCCGATCAGGTATAAATCCCCTCGCGAAATCAGCAGAATATTGCCGAACAGGTAACTCATCAAATTCTCGTAATACCCCGGAGTCTGCGATATGAATATTATTCCAACCGCCATGCCGACCGCCCAGATCCCGCTGATAATGGTGTCTTCACGCTGACGGTATCTCATGCTGATCCATCCGATCAGAACCGCGGCCAGTATCGCGGCCGCTACCGCTCCCACCAGCGGATTCAGCCAGTTTAGCTGATAAACGGTTTTCAGGAAATAAGCCGCTCCCATCCCCCCGAGCACCGAATGAGCGATCCCTCCGCCGACATAGGAAATCCGCTTGCTCACCACGAATGTCCCGATTATCCCGCAGGCGATCCCGGCAAGGATTCCGGCCAGCAACGCCCGCTGCAGGAAGGAATACTCGAATACCGCCTCGAAAAATTCCATGCTATTCTTTCTCCAGGTGGCGGTCGTGCCGGACCATCCGGACGTCCCCTCCGAAAAAGTGCCCCAGGAATTCCGCATCCACCTGCGAAGTGGGGTGTTCGGCAACTGTCCGGTTGACGCACAAAACTTTTTTGACCGATTTCGAAACAAAAGCGGTATCGTGCGAAACCATAACAATAGTCATTTTTCCGGTTAATCCCGTTAGAATGGCATTCAATTCCCGTTCGGCATTCAAATCGAGGTTGGCGGTCGGCTCATCGAGCAGCATAATTTCCGGCTTGGCCGCCAGGGCTCTGGCTATCAACAGCTTCCGCTGCTGGCCTCCCGATAGCGAGGCAAAAGGGTCCTTTTCCCGCCCCTGCAGGCCGACCATTTCCAGTGCTTCACAAGCAGCACGGCGGTCCTCTCGAGAATAAATCCCCGGAAAGGAATTTCCCCGCAAACGCCCCATCAGAGCTAAATCCAGGACGGTGGCCGGAAACTGGGGATCGAGATTTACCGCCTGCGGCATATAGCCGATTTTCTGGCGGGCTTTATCCGGAGCTACACCCAAAATCTCGATTGCCCCCGTTTTTGGTCGTAATAACCCCAGAATAAGCTTTATCAACGTTGTCTTCCCTCCCCCGTTCGGACCTACGATCCAGATAAAATCGTTCTTATGAAGCCGAATATTGACTTTATCGAGAACCGTTACCCCGTTATAGGAAAAGGAGACATCTTCGAATTTAATCGCGGTGATTTCTTGGCTCATTTCACCCCCGCAAATCCCCACGCCAGGGTTTTCCCGATTTCAAGAATATTCTCGACCACATTATATGCCAGAGGATCGAGCGGAATTAATTCCGCTCCGATTTCCTCCGAAACGGTTCGGGCGCTTTTCTGGGAAAACTGCGGCTGAATATAGATGAACGCCACCTTTTCGTGTTTCATCCGCGAAATCAATTCTCCCAGATGTTTCGGCCCCGGCTCTTTACCCTCCGCTTCAATGGCGACCTGTTTAAGACCGAATCTTTCCGCGAAATGACCGAAAGCCGGGTGATAAACATAAAACGGCTTTCCGGCGTACGGAATCAGGATGCTGTCAACAACAGAACCGACACTGTCGATTCCGGCCATAAGCCGAGCGGCATTATTTAAAAACATATCCCTATTTTCCGGCCTTAAGTCACACAGGGCTTTCTCAATAACTCCTGCTATCTCTTTCAGTGCCTCAGGGTCGAGCCAGATATGAGGGTCATCCTCCGAATGGTCGTGCGTATATTCCCTCTCGCCTTTGTCCGGTTCCCCGGTCAGGCAATTGATTATTTTAACTTTCGGCAGTGAGGCCGTGATTTTCTTAATCAGGGCCTTTTCGAAAGGGAGCCCTACCGTGAAATAGACATCGGTTTTTGACAATTCCGCGAATTGTTTCGGGGTGATTTCAAAAGTCTCCGGAGACTGCCCCGCATCAACCAGCGACATCGATGAAATTTTATCCCCTCCCACTTGATCGGCCACATACCTGATCGGGTCGATGGAAACCACGACATTCAATCCGATGGTTTCGGCGGATATGGTTCCGGCCGCGAAAACAAAACCCACGAATATCAGAAAGGCCATTATACTTCTGGTCATACTACTATTTCTCTTCCTTGCAAATCAGATGGTACTCGTGGCAATCCCGGCATTTTTCCAATTCATGGTTCGATGAAAATTCTTTCCAGTGTTCCATCTGCTTAGGGCTTAAAATCCCGCTGCCGCCGCAAAGGGGGCAGGCGGAATCGAGCGCGGCCAGGATGGCGTTCCGGATAAATTCCGATTTATTCGGGATATTTTCCAGTTTTCGCGCGAGAGCTGCCTCCGCTTTGAAGGTCAATATTTCTGACTTGTGCTTTCCGGTCAAATTCATCCTCCTGTTAATCACCATAGTAATACGTTGTAATACCCATAAGTCAATAAAATATTTTTGTTTAATTTTCGATACGGCTATTCCTGCCGCATCAGGTCGAAAATGGCATCGGAAAAACCGAGTGCGGCCGATTCCCGCAGGTGTATCCGGGACAGATCGCCTTCGGTCGCTTTGGACAACCAGTAATGGATCGCCCCCTGTTTCGGAGCCAGGGCCAGAGCTTTGTAAAAGGATTGCCGGGCCTCTTCTTTTTGACCGCTTTTCAGGAAAGTCAGACCTGCCAGCGAATGCCCCGCCGCCCGGCGGATATCGCTGTCGGCGACTTCATCCGGCCATTTGAATCCGGGATTGACCCGCGCGAATTCCCACAGGAATTCTCCACAATCGACCCGGTTATATTCGGTTCGTTCCAGCGAGGACATCACCAGTTCCAGATAGGTTTCGATTCTTTTCAGAGGATAATCGTTATCGAGAATCCGTTCGATAATATCCCGGTTGAGCCGGTCGAACTGCCACGATGCCACCCAGGGAGACTGCGGGTACATTATAGAAGCATCCTCATAGACATGAACACCGCCCATCAGGTGTCCCGCTTCGTGAAGAATCAAAAGCCCGTTGATGAACGGATCCCATTCCGACAGCGAGGTATCCGGAGCCGGGATGTATGCCGTTATCATGTGATGTTTGCCGATATTCGACAACCCCACATGGAACGACATCCCCCGATTATAGTAATTCTGCGGGTCGCGCGGAACAAACAGGGTTGCAATCAGGCAGTTCATTGCGGGCTGGAGTCTCCGCATTACGGTATAATGGTTTTTCTCCATCGCTTTCAGGTTCGCTCCCGGCATTTCCATAAACGAAATCCCCTGCACCTTGAAACCCCAGCCGAACTGCCGCAGAAAAGAATGGGAAGCAAATTCCACGGCTTCATCGAGGACTTTGCGAATATAGCCTGATGTATCCCGCTGGCATTCCTGATCCAGCACCAAATACAGGGATATCTCCTTTTCGGGAAGATCCTCCGGGCGGGCAAAATAAGGGAGGTCCGCAAACAACTGCGACAACCCCCGTTTGACCATATTATCCGGAGGTTCCGGCGAATCGGCAAAGTCGTCGGCTCCCGGCAAAGTCACCCAATCGGCCATGGCATCCACTACAATACTATTATGATAAGCGGTTGTTCCGCTTTCCAGGTCCTTAAGGGTCAGGGATATTGCTAGTCCGGAAAGAAGCGGATAGTTAATAAAGTACTCTTTCTTTTTGGCATTTCTATTTCGCTCGTTGAGCGGAATCATTTTCGCCCTTAAATCGATATTGAAAGCATAACGGAAATTTCCGGCATTCACGCTTTGAATAGATTCACGGTCCAATCCCGACAATATGGAATCATCAATCGTATAATCCCATCCCCATTCCCAGAGCAGAAAATCGACATGATTTATAAGACAGCGGCGGAGATTATCCAAGATCCCGAACTTATCGTCGAAATTTCCCGTAACCGTTACATTCACTTCAGTCGGCTGCGGCGCCTCGATTTCGATCGCCGACACTTTCGCGAACGGAAGAAGGGAAACAATCAATATGGCAAGTATTCGTCGTATCATCATGGCAAGCGATATCAAATATAACCGATTAAACAGCGGGAGGGAAACATGGTTTGCAATTTTCGCGGAATTTGCCAAAAAAACTCCGTTTCTATCGGTTATTGTGCCGCCATATAATACTTCTTTCATGCAAATATTTCGTTGTAAATTAAGGGAAATTTGCTTAAGTTTATTGGATACAAAAGGTTTTTGATTGTAGAAGAGACAATATCGTAATTTTTCCCGACGATTAAAGTCAGGTAGCTGGATTGACTAACGCGAATAATTTAATTGGGGGTAGGTAGATGCTTTCAGGCAAATCGATCCTGATCACCGGTGGAACCGGTTCCTTCGGCAAGCAGTTTATCAAAACCGTTCTCGACAAATATCCGTCGGTGCGGCGCCTGGTGGTTTTCTCACGCGACGAATTAAAGCAGTTCGAACTGGCTCAGAAATATCCCGTCAGCGAATTCCCCCAGATGCGGTTCTTTATCGGGGATGTTCGTGACCGGGAACGGCTTCGGCGGGCATTCGAAGGGGTCGATATTGTCGTTCATGCCGCCGCCCTGAAACAGGTTCCCACCGCCGAATACAACCCATTCGAAGCGGTCAAAACCAATATCATGGGCGCCCAGAATGTCATCGATTGCGCCATCGACATGGGGGTAAAAAAAGTCGTCGCCCTTTCTACCGATAAGGCCTGCGCCCCGATTAATCTTTACGGCGCCACCAAGCTCTGTTCCGACAAGCTCTTCGTGGCCGGGAATTATTTCAAGGGAAACCGCGACATCAAGTTTTCGGTGGTGCGATATGGCAATGTCATGGGAAGCCGCGGTTCGGTAATTCCCTTTTTCATGGCCAAACGCAAAGAGGGAACGCTCCCCATCACCGATCCCAAAATGACCCGGTTCAATATCACTCTTGAAGAAGGGGTCGACCAGGTCATGTTCACTTTGGCCCATATGTGGGGCGGCGAAATACTCGTTCCCAAGATTCCGAGTTATCGGATCCTCGATGTCGCCGAAGCCATCGCCCCGGAATGCGAGCAGAAAATCATCGGCATCCGCCCCGGCGAAAAGCTGCACGAAGAAATGATCACCAAGACCGATGCCATGAATACCCTGGAATTCCGCAACCATTATGTCATTCTTCCTTCCATTCAGCTCTGGGATGTTCAAAGATACAACGAGGTATTCGAAGGCAAGCCGTGCGCCGAAGGATTCTGCTACAACAGCGGGACCAATACCGACTGGCTGACGATGGAGCAAATTCGCGCTCTTATTTTGAAGCATGTCGATCCGAATTTCTCGGCTTCACCCGATGGAAAAAAAAGACCTGAATCGCGGTCGGTCACGCTGAAAAGTCATCTCGGGGAACCGATACCCGAACGCCCGGCGTTTGGGGTCCCGGAGCCGGCGGAATCCCGCGAATCGCAAAGCTGAAATTGTTCTCTCATCCATCGGATGAATGAGAGGTTCGCAATACATGGAAAAAACACCTACCGGCAAAAATAAATTCCTGCCGTACGGACGGCAGCATATCTTCGAGAATGATATCGAAGCGGTTATCTCGGTCCTTAAATCGGACTGGATCACCCAGGGTCCCCGGGTCCCCGCTTTCGAAAAAGCCCTGACCGAAACCCTTGGAGCTCGCTCTGCCGTCGCCTGCGCCAACGGTACCGCCGCATTACATTTGTGCACGATGGCCCTCGGTATCGGCCCCGGCGACGTCATCGTTACCACTCCCATATCATTTCTATCATCCGCCAACTGCGGAAGATTTGTCGGAGCCGAGGTCCGCTTCGTCGATATCGAACCGCAAACGGCTCTGATGGATATTGAAGAACTGAAAGGGATTCTTTCCGAAGATACCGCTCATAAAATTAAGGCGATTGTCCCCGTGCATTTCGGAGGCCAGCCGCTCAACCTCCCCGAAATATACAAAATGGCCCTCGCACACGGAGCCCAGGTGATCGATGATGCCTGCCATGCCATCGGAGGAACCTACAGCTACGATGATGCCTCTTTCCGCATCGGCGACGGCAACTTCACCGACCTGACCGTCTTTTCCTTTCACCCGGTCAAGCATATCGCTATGGGTGAAGGGGGTGCGATAACCACCAATAACGAAGAACTTGCCGAAAAGATGCGCCTGCTGCGGACCCACGACATTCATAAAGAGGGCCTCATCAACGAAGATATGGCCTACGCCCCGAACGGCGAAGTCAACCCCTGGTACTATGAAATGCACGACCTGGGATATAACTACCGCCTGACCGATTTCCAGGCCGCGCTGGGCCTGGGACAAATCGCACGGCTCGACTGGTCTCTTAAAAGACGCCGCGAAATAGCCGACCTGTATCGCAAGTTAATTTCCGAAAAATTCACACGGGATGAAGTCAGCCCTCTGAGCACTGTCAAAGGGACCGAACATGCCTACCATCTTTTCGTAGTACAGATCGATTTCGATAGCATCGGCACATCAAGAGCGGAAGTGATGAATTATCTCCGTCGCCGCGATATCGGAACCCAGGTGCATTATATACCGATTCACCTCCAGCCATACTATCGGCGGCATTCCGGGACCAGGCCGGGAGATTTCCCCAATGCCGAAAAGTACTATGAAAAGGCCCTAAGTCTTCCGATGTATCCCGACCTGACCGACGACGACGTGACTCGGGTGGTTGCGGAATTGGCGGCGGCCCTGAAAAATGACTGAGCAATCCACAAAAATTATTGCCATTCTGCAGGCGCGGATGACCTCGAGCCGTCTTCCGGGTAAGGTCCTTCGTCAAATCGTGGGAAAACCGATGTTGTGGCATCAGATCAACCGGGTCAAGCGGGCCCGGGAGTACGACAGGCTTATCATAGCCACATCCTCCGACCCGTCGGATGACCCCATTGCCGAATTGTGCCGCGAATTGAAGACCGAGTGTTTTCGTGGAAATCTCGATAATGTCCTCGACAGATATTACCGGGCGGCGCAAAATTACGAGCCCGATTTTGTGGTCCGCCTGACCGGAGACTGCCCGCTGGCCGATCCCGAAGTCATCGATGCCGCCGTTCGCTTCACCGTCGAAAACGGATTCGATTATGCTTCGAATTCCCTGGAGCCGACATTTCCCAACGGCCTCGATGTCGAAGTTTTCACCTTTGCCGCCCTGGAAAAAGCCTGGAAAGAAGCGGAACTCCCCTCTCAGAAAGAACATGTCACTCCGTACATAAATCGCCAGCCGGACAAATTTAAGATTGGCCATTTTAAACAGAGGAACGATTTATCCTACATGCGCTGGACGGTCGACGAACCGAGGGATTTCGAATTCGTTTCCGCCGTGTATGATGCCCTGTACCATGAAAATCCGAATTTTAATACGGAAGATATTCTGGAACTTTTGCGCTGCCGACCCGAGTTGACGGAAATAAACGGCAATATCGAAAGGAATGAGGGTTTCAAAAAGTCCCTGAAACTCGATGAGGAATTTAAGAAAAATCGGGAAAAGAATACGCGAGGAAAAACGATTTGAATTCCATATCCCGGCTGCTCGCATGAATTTCCACTCAGCTTACTTATGAAGATTTTTATCAGGACCGACGCTTCGTACCAAATCGGAACCGGCCACGTCATGCGCTGCCTGACTCTCGCCGACCATCTCCGCCGTGGCGGCGCCGAAGTGACCTTCATCTGCCGCGATCATCCCGGCTTCAAACCCGATGCAATCACGGACCGGGATTTCGAACTGATCTTGATGGAATACTCCGAAGAAGGGGCTTCCAACAAGGACCATACGGAAATTTATAAACGCTGGCTGGCCTACCCCGAAGAAATAGACCGGGACCAAACCCTGGCCGCAATCGCTCAAACCGAACGAGCCGCCGACTGGCTGATTGTGGATCACTATGGAATAAATGCCCCATGGCACACCGAACTTCGCCGTGCGGCGGAATATATCATGGTCATCGACGACCTCGCCGACCGCAAACTCGACTGCGATTTACTCCTTAATCAGAACTGCATCCCGGATCTGGAATCGAAATACGAAATTCTCGTTGCCGGCGAATGCCGCAAGCTTCTCGGACCAGATTTCGCCGTAATCCGCCAGGAATTTTTGGAATACCGGGAAAAAGCGGAGCAACTGCGAAGAGACAATCATCTTTTCATCTTTTTCGGGGGATCCGACCTGACCGGAGAAACCGTCAAAACCATTGAAGCCATAAATAGCCTGAACGTAGATATCACCGCCGATATCGTTATCGGAGCAGCGAACCAATCCTCGGATAAAATAAAATCCCTCTGCGAAAAGAACCCGGGATTCACCTGCCATACCTCTGTCGACAACATGGCCGAATTAATGGCGCAGGCCTCGCTGGCTATCGGAGCCGGAGGCACCACCACCTACGAACGGGCCTGCCTGGGCATTCCCACGATCTTTATCGCCATCGCGGAAAATCAAATCCCGGTATCGCACGGAGCGGATATTATCGGGATCGGAAAATACCTGGGAGTCTCTTCCGAAGTGACGCCGGAAAAAATTGCCGGAGCCGTTTCTTATCTTCTCGGTGACCCCGACCAGCTGACGCAGATACGCCAAAACGCATTACGAAAAGTCGACGGGCAGGGGGTGGAGAGAGTAGTGAGCGCCAACTTCGAAAAGCGCCCGGTCGAATCACCCGAACCGTGACCGCGCGCTATCGCAAAAAGGCAAATTGCTTGACTTTACCGGGTATCGGGCGTAGAATTATTGACGGCGGTTTTCAGATAAGAAACTAAATTGAATACCGGGATTAAATTGAACGATTCGCATCAAAAACAAGCCACCGGGAAAATCCTTGCATCGCAAGGGAATTATGCCATTCGTTTCATCGTTGATGATGACCTTCCGTATCTTCTCCGTTGGCGAAATCTCGAAAGTGTCCGTAAATACATGTACACGGACCATATAATCAGCCCCGAAGAACATGCCCGGTGGTACGACACAATCAAAGCCGACCAGGCAAAAGCGTACCTGATGTTTACATATGAGCATCGCCCGGTCGGATTATCGAATTTCAATGGGGTTAATCCTGAAGAAGGCAAATGCCTTTGGGGCTTTTATCTCGGTGAGACCGACCTGCCAAAAGGAAGCGGAACCATTCTCGGCTATCTTTCACTGAATTATATTTTTGAACAGCGGGACATAAACAAAGTCTCCGGTGAGGTCCTTGATTTCAATCTACCCAGCAGGAATTTTTTCGAACGCCTCGGTTTTCAACACGAAGGAATTATGCGGAAATATGCCAGAAAAGGAACCGAGCTAATTGATGTGCACCTGTTTGGAATGCTTCGTGCTGAATGGCTGATGAGTCACAAAAAACGCATAATGCAGTTGATTAATCGCCATGAATCTTAATGGCCGTAAGATAGAAGCGAATCCCCTCTCATCAGGCAGGAAATTCCAGGGAATCCGTAAATTTCGGAACATGTCATGAAAGAAATAAATATCGCCGGAAGAAAAATCGGCCCCGCATATCCTCCGCTCATTATCGCGGAAATGTCCGGCAATCATAATCAGTCGCTCGAACGGGCTTTTGAAATTGTCGATGCCGCCGCCGAATCCGGCGCGCACGGCTTGAAAATCCAAACCTACACCGCCGACACCATGACCCTCGATGTTGACAGCGGCGATTTCCGCATTAACGATCCCGACAGCCTCTGGGACGGCAGTAATCTCTACAACCTGTACCAACAGGCGTCCACGCCCTGGGAATGGCATGAACCGATTTTCAACCGCTGCCGCGAAAAGGGATTGATCCCGTTCAGTACCCCGTTCGACGAAACCGCCGTCGATTTCCTGGAAAAATTGAATGCTCCCTGCTACAAAATAGCATCGTTCGAAAACACCGACATTCCTTTACTGAAAAGAGTCGCCCGGACCGGCAAGCCGATCATCATGTCGACCGGGATGGCGACAGTGGCCGAACTCGGCGAAGCGGTCGCCACCATCCAAAACGAAGGCAACGAGCAGATAATCCTTTTGAAATGCACCAGCACTTATCCCGCCAACCCGAAAAACAGCAATATCCTGACCATTCCCCACATGCGAGATTTGTTCGGCCTGCAAGTCGGGCTTTCGGATCACTCCATGGGAGTCGGAGTGGCCGTGGCGGCGGTGGCGCTCGGAGCCACCGTGGTGGAAAAGCATTTTACTCTGCGCCGCGCCGACGGAGGAGTCGATTCCGCCTTTTCGCTGGAACCGGAAGAGCTGAAAGCGCTGGTCATCGAAAGCGAACGAGCCTGGCAGGCTTTGGGGAAAATCAGCTACGGCACCAGCGCCAGCGAAAAAAAATCGCTGCAATTCCGCCGGTCCCTATATGTCGCCGAGGATATGAAAGCGGGCGAAAAGTTCACTTCCAAAAATCTTCGGGTAGTCCGCCCCGGATTCGGCCTCGCTCCGAAATTTTATGAACATATCCTGGGACGAAAAGCCCGCCGCAACCTCAAGAAGGGGACCCCGGTGAACTGGGATATCCTGGAATAAATCCCGTAACTGCCCGGAATTTTATTAATAGCTTTTTCCATTGTTCCGAAATAGATTTCAGAAAACAATCGAGATGCAATCTTTAATCAGGGATGTTGCTCTGAGTCGTACATACCATTCAGTCGGCCATGAAACGGAAGCCTATTCGAAACGCACGGAGCCGATTTCATGATAAAAACAAGCCTTGCCAATCTCAGCCTCCGCAGTCTCACCCTGGCCTCGAAATTTCTGCTCATTCTCTTTATCGCGAAGTTTCTCACTCCCGAAGAACTCGGCATCTGGGGACTGATTTTCATCACTATCGGTATGGCCTTGATGGTTCTCGGGCTTGACTTTTATACCTTCAACACCCGCGAACTCCTGGCCAAAAATGCCAAAGACAGGGCCATCCTCCTCAGAGACCAATTCGTCTTTCACTTGATCGCCTATATTATCGTTTTGCCGCTGCTCCTGGGAGTATTTACGACCGGCCTGATATCCTGGAAATACGCCGTCTGGTTTTATATCCTGCTCATCCTCGAACATATTTCCCAGGAATTGTACCGCCTCCTGATTACGTTTTCCCGTCCGATCGTGGCCAACCTCGTTCTGTTTCTGCGCAGCGGAGCCTGGATTTACTTCGCTATCGGTATTGCCTACTATTATAAAGATTCCCGGGGACTTTCCCTGTTCTGGGCGAGCTGGACCGTCGGAGTCGGAATCAGTATCGTTCTCGCCGTATATTTGCTTCGAAAACTGAACTGGAAAGACGCTCTGGCCGCCCCGGTCGACTGGCAATGGATAAAGAAAGGAGTAAGAATTTCCTTTCCGTTCTTTATCTCGACGATTGCCTTTACCGGAATTCAGTTTTTCGACCGTTATTTCATTCAGCATTATCACGGCGAAGCATTGGTGGGCATTTATACTTTCTATGCCAATATCGCCAATGTCATCAATACCTTCATTTTCAACGGAGTTATCGTCATCCTGTATCCCCGGCTGGTGCAGACCTTCCAGGCCGGAAACCACGAGGCTTACCGCGAACACATGCGCAAATTGACTACCGGGATTATCATCGGGCTGATTATTCTTCCGGTCCTGGCCGCATTGTTAATCAATCCGGTGCTCGACCTGGTCGGCAAGCAGATATACAAAGAATACTCCTACATATTCTATATCATGATGGGGACCGTTACCTGCCTGACCCTGTCATACATCCCGCACTATTCGCTGTTCGTCAGGCACAAAGACAAAGTCATTATTCATAGTGCCGTCGCGGCCGTGGTGATTTCGCTGATCGCCAACCGTATCTTCGTTCCGCAGTATGCACTGAGCGGAGCGGCCTGGGCCGCCCTCGGTTCAATGGCGGTCCTGCTTGTTTACAAAGCGATCGCGGCCTTGAAGTACCGGAGCAACCTCGAAATTCCGCATAATGATACCCGTCCGGCGGCGCCGATCAATAATACCAGGGGACTATGATATGGCCGAAATCACCTCCAACATCTTTACCGTTCACACCCCCCTGCAGCACCTGATTGTTAATCACATGGTGGAGGAGATGGGACAATTCCGCGATTCCTCTAACTTTTTGGTGCTGGATATGCCCGCCGAAAAAATATCCCCCAACCGCAAAAACTGGCGCGACATCTTATATCTTAATCCTCCGGTCGGAAGATATTTCATCGGCAACGGAAAAAACTGCCGCCGGGCGATCAAGTTCATCGAACAACTGGTTTCGCCGTTTAAAAATACCGCCCTGTTCGTTTCCGATATCGAATGGCCGCTTAATAATGCCATATATGGCATGGCCAAAAGATACCCCGGCGAAAACATCATCGTCAGCAATTTCCCCGATGGACTGGGAAGTCTGGTGGTCCGCCACCCCCGGCTGAAGCGGAAACTCCGCAGCCTCGCGAAATTCATTATCGGTCTTCTGGGAGGACTCCCCTATCATTTCTATAAAGGAGATATCATGGGCCTCGAAGCCTGCGACCGGGTCTATACCCTGCTTCCCGAGGTTCTCCCTGCCGGTCTAAACCCGAACCTGATCCCCATTCCCCCATTCAATATCGCGGCGGAAAAAACCCTTCCGGACACCTGCATCTTCCTCGGGCAAAGCTATGAGTATATCTTCCCCGCAAAGGAACATGTTCGTTTTTGCACTAAAGCCGCGGATTATGTAAAAAGCCTCGGCTACGCGAAAAATTTCTACAAACCGCACCATTTCTCCAAAACCGATACCGAGAAACAGATCTTTGCCGATCGCGGTTTTGAACTTTTCGATGACCCCCGCCCCATTGAGGAGTATTTCTTCACGGTTCAAATCGCCTGTGTCGCTTCTTACAATTCATCCGCATTAGTCCACTTGAAGTTGATGTTCGGCGACCAGGTGCGCTGCATTTCCTGCCTTAGCGACTGGAGCAGCAAGCATACCATTGCCGGGAAAACTTCTATCGAAACCATCCGCAATCTGTTCCGAGTTTGCGGCGTGGAGATTTATGATTAGCCGTTGAGTGGGAATTTATCCTCAATCTGTTTAATTTTTGAACAGCCGGCCGATAACTATATTAAACCGAAATTCTCATATATAGGACTTTCCGTTTTGAGATATAGGAACGGCCGCTTATCTTAAGCTGAATCGAAATTCGCAATACTGTATTTAAGGGGAGAAACCGCGATTTATCGCTTGACCTGGTTTCCACGACCCATTAATTACAGTAAGGTATGCGGCTTAATCCGTTAATACCAAATAATATAGGGGCCGCACCAATATGACCGGATACCGGATATCAGGCAAATCGGGATTTTTCGAATACCGGTTGCCGATCGCTTCCCCCGAATTCGGACAACTCCCGAATGTCGGTTTTGCCGGCATTCGTCGTTCGTTTTATCGATTCCGGAGGGAAACCTATGATTGAACTGAACAACGGTCGCGCCGATTTAGACAGGCTGAAGATTGCCGTTATCCACGACTGGTTCACGGTATATTCAGGAGCGGAACGGGTGGTCGAGCAAATTCTGAATATCTTCCCGCACGCAGACCTGTTCGCGCAGGTGGATTTTCTCCCGGATGACCTGAGAGGGTTCATTAAAAACAAGAAAGTAACCACTTCTTTTATTCAGAAACTCCCCTTTGCGAAAACCAGGTACCGTGAATATCTGCCGTTGATGCCGCTGGCGGTGGAGCAGTTCGATATGTCGGGGTACGACCTGGTAATTTCCAGCAACCACGCCGTGGCCAAGGGAGTGATAACGGGCCCGGATCAGGTGCATATTTCGTACGTTCATTCCCCCATGCGTTATGCCTGGGATTTGACCCACCAATACCTGAAAGAGTCCGGGCTCGATCGCGGTCTGAAAGGATGGATCGCGAAAATCCTTTTGCACCGTATCCGCATCTGGGACTACCGCACCGCCAGCGGAGTCGATGAATTCATCGCCAATTCGCAGTTCATCGCCCGCCGCATCAGGAAGGTTTACGGCCGAGATGCCTCCGTCATTCATCCGCCGGTTTCTACCGACGGGTTCGAATTACAAAACCAAAAAGAAGATTTTTATTTTGCCGCCTCGCGGATGGTCCCTTACAAAAAAATGGATTTGATCGTCGAGGCTTTTTCGCAGATGCCTCAAAGGAAACTGGTCGTCATCGGCGGAGGACCCTCGTTCGAAAACGCCCGCCGCAAGGCCGGGCCGAATATAGAACTGCTCGGCTTTCAGCCGAATGATGTCCTCAAACAGATGATGCGCCGGGCCCGCGCCTTTGTCTTCGCTGCCGAAGAGGATTTCGGCATCATCCCGGTCGAGGCACAGGCCTGCGGAACTCCGGTGATTGCATTCGGACGCGGAGGCTCCCGCGAAACCGTTATCGAAAACGAAACCGGAATTTTCTTCGAGGAACAGACCGCCGCTTCCATTATCGATGCCGTCGATCGTTTCGAAAAAATCGAGAAGACTTTCCGTCCGGAGCGGATTTGCGAACAGGCCCGCCTGTTTTCCGTCGAAAGGTTTAAAGAGGAATTCCTCGAGCGGGTGATGCAGATAGTCACGGCAAAGGCTAAAGAGCTGAATACGCCGGGTCATTCATCCCGGAAAGACGATACTCCCCGCCGCAGAATGAATTTCCTGGTTCGGGGAGGCGAATCCCGTCTGCGGGAAGATACCGAAGAAATCCCGTCCGATCAATCCGAACACTGACGTTCTTGTAAAGCAATCGGACTTGTTCTGTCCCGTGTATTCGGGAAAGCAGATTTGGAAATAGGATGCCGGTAAAGGTAAACGCCATAACCAGCCGTCACAGCCGTTTCGAAACGGTGATGATCTTTTTGGTGACCTCCTTCTTATTGATCTTCCCGAAAGGCGGCATCAAAATTTCCGGAGTCCCGATTACCTGGGGATATGTGCTGCTGTTCGGAGTCGCCGCGTTCTTTTTCCTGACCAGTCTAATCGAGGGCATCAATATCTCCCGCCGCCGCTGGCTGGTCATCTTCGCCTGCCTTCCGTTTCAGGTATACCTCCTGATGATAATCGCCGCCCACGGATTCGTTTCGGCCGGGTTTATGATTTCCATGGTGGTGAACGTAATCGTCCTCCCCTGGGTGCTGGTGGTTTTTTATGGAAATTATTTCGATACCTTCGATCCCCGCTTCATGTTGAACCTGATACGTCATGGCGTCTTTATCGTCGCCGCATACGGTATTTTCCTCTTCTTCTACCGGGCACTGACCGGAAACTTGATCGAAATACCTTTTCTGACCATGAACTATGGAGACCTCGGGACGATGGATGCCAAGTTCAACCTACGCTTCGGATTTCTCCCCAAACTCTTTTCCACCTACAATAACGGGAATATATTCGGGGTCTGCATGATCATGATGCTCCCCCTCTTCGACCGTCTTGAAAAAAGCCGCTGGAAAACCGCGGTGGTGAAACTGGCCCTGGTGCTGTCTCTATCACGAACGGTCTGGATCGGGTTATTTGTCTACGAATTCTTCATGCAGCTGTACCTTAATAAAATCACTTTGAAACTTCTTACCCGTAACCTCATTTTGCTGGCCGGCATCGCAGGTGCAATTTTGTTTGTGGTTTTCGTGGTCCTCGGAGGGGATTCCGCTTTCCTGTTCGATACCAACCTCGGTGGCCGGGCCGATCAGCTTGAAGTCCTCGATCATATCACGCTGCTGAGCCATATTCCCTTTATATCAATTGCCGAAGTGGTCTATCTTTCTATTTTAGAACGAATGGGCCTGGCCGGACTGGCCCTGTTCCTCCTGATGGTTGGCGCCCCGGTGGCCCTGTCGTTGCCAAGCCGCAATTCCATCAAGAAAAGCTTTATCGCCGGGGTGCTGCTGTACCTGTTTTTGGCCCTGTCCGATGGTGCCATCATGTTTATCCCGGTCATGGCCTTTTTCTGGTTCCTGGTATCGATGATGGTGAGTTCCAACGAATATTTCGACCGTCCGGAAACGACGGAGGCTTCATCATGATGCCGATGCAACGCAAAAACTCCGAGCGATTGAACCTGTTCGAAATCCTCTCGATCCTGAGTTATCATAAGAAGAAAATATTTATATCCACTGCCCTTATCCTTGTATTATCCCTGGTCTGGCTATTTGCGACTCCGAACTACTATTCTTCCCGGGCGACCCTCCTTCCTCGCGACAATCCCGAAATTTACGGCTGGACGCGTCATTATGCCCGGATTGGAACCATTGAAACTCCGTACGACCCCGACTCCTGGATGCTTTACCCGCAAATGCTCAGATCGTACCGGGTTACCAATCATATCATGGCCCATGAATACAGATTCGTGCATGACGGAAAGGAAATGCGCCTGACCCTGTCGGGTTATTTCGGAATTAACAACGTCGACGAACTTCGCGGCAAACTGAAAGAAATCCTGAAAATCGATTATGATAAGTACGCTACCGAAGTTATTTACCTGGTGGCCACCACCGAATACCCCGGCCTCTCGCAGGGAATCCTGCGGCGGACCATCGAGGCCCTCGATATGATTACCCGCGAACAGCGGCAGAATGCCGCGACGGGATCGCTGCGGCACATCGAAGAAGAAATCACCGGCATCCGCACCAAACTCGCGCAGGCCGAAGATCGCCTCGGGGCTTTCAAAAACGCCAACCGCGATTATTATCAATCCACCGATCCTGAACTCCTTATGACGCTCGGGCAATTGGGGCGAGAAGTAAGAATACTGGAAGAAGCCTTCAAATTACTGGAAGAGCAAGCCGGACGGATCAAGGTATCGGCGGCGCAAAACGACCTCTCCCTGAAAATCCTCAATCCGCCCACCCTTCCCGAAGAAAAAAGCGCCCCATTCCGCGTGATTTCGGCATTGATGCTGGCGGTGACAGGATTCCTGCTTTCGGCAGCGGCGGTGCTGTATTTGGAATTTTTCAGGGAATGGAGCGGCATAAGCGCCGGCAAATTCCTGAAAGGAATCGCCGATGAATCTCAACTCCCGGAACATATTCCGGGGTGAAAGCGATTGAAATTATTATTGAAGCGGGACTTTATTTCGATACTATAATTGGTTATATTATAAGTTTACGAGGGATTAGGATATTATGAATTATCGGAACGATAATAACGAACCGGGCCGAATCCTCGGCGCCGTCGTCAAAGTCGCCAGGATCCTTCTGGCCAACGCCAGGCTGGTCGTTGCGGTCACCTTCGCGGTCATGGTGCTGGCCGGAACGTATATATTCCTCCAGCCCAACAAATACACTTCCACCGCATCGATTCTCCCTTCCGGGAAGAGCGATAATTTTGCCGCCCTGAGACAACTGGCCGGCCTGACCGGCGGCAATATCGATATAGGGGAAAATTCCTCGGCCCTTTTCCCGGAAATCCTCCGTTCCAACCAGGTCCGGGATGCCGTGGCGGATGGAGACTACACTTACAGCTCCGGCGGCGAACAGATACATTTTTCTTTCAAGGAATTCTTTGGTACCGATAAACCGGAAGAACTCCGCGATGCCGTCGATGCCATAACCGGTATTTCCAGCGATGTCCAAACCGGGATTATCACTATCCAGGTCACCACCGAACACCGCACCCTTTCACAGCAGATTTTAAAGAAAACCCTCGATGAACTGGAACGATACAACAACGAAATCCGCCGCACCCAGGCCAAGGAAAGCGCCCGTTACCTCGAACGGGAATTGAAAACCAGGCAGGAGGAATTGACCGCCTCCGAAACCCGCCTGGCCGAATTCCAGAAGGCCAACCAGAACTGGTATTCCACCACCGACCCCGATATCCTGACCGAACTGGCCCGCCTTCAGCGGGACATCGAAATCAATTCCCAGGCATACCTGCTCCTTCGCGAGCAGTACGAACTGGCCCGACTCGGGGTCCAGAAGGATATCCCGGTCGTCAGCCTCCTCGATGAACCGACCCTCCCGACTTTGAAATCCGGCCCTAACCGGAGAGTTTTTGTCTTCGTCTGGGGATTGTTGACCTTCCTCGGCACCGTGATCTTCGTTCTCCTGAGGCAGGCCTACCGCGATTATTCTCAAAGGAGCGGGACCCACACTCTGGGCGACCTCGGCGGAGAAATCGCACGGACTTTCCCGGTGGTCAACCGCCTCTTTTTCAAGAGAAAAGCCGAATACAGCGACACCACGCACTCCCTGACTGACGACAAGCGGGAGTGAGCCGATTCCCCCCCATCTCTGTTGACTTGCCGACCGTAACCTATTATAATTATTTTTTGCCCTGAAAACGCATTTTTGGCGGGTTTATGGAGAATTGGCAGGAATTCGAAAAGAAAATCATCGTCACCGGCGGAGCCGGTTTTATAGGCTCCAACCTGTTGGAATATCTCACCGCAAAATACCCCCATTACCTCCTCGTCAACCTCGACTGCCTCACCTATGCCGCCAACCAAAAATCGCTGACGGCTGCAACTTCCCGCCCCAATTACCGTTTCGAAAAAATAGACATCCGCAACGCCGCCGCGATCAGGCAGTGTTTCGAGAAATATTCTCCCGACGGCATCATCCACCTCGCCGCCGAAACCCATGTCGACCGCTCCATCGCCGATCCTTCGGAATTCATCAAGACCAACATCGAAGGAACTTTCAACCTCCTCGAAGCGACCCGGAGCATTGCCCGCAACGGGCTTCGTCCCCGCTTTCATCATATTTCCACCGATGAAGTATTCGGAGCCGAAGAAACCGGCGAAGCCTTCACAGAAGAAAGCAAATACTACCCCAACTCCCCCTATGCCGCCACCAAGGCGGCCGCCGACCACCTCGTCCGGGCCTGGGGAAGTACCTATAATATGAACGTCGTCACCACCAACTGCGGCAACAATTTCGGTCCCCATCAATACCCCGAAAAGCTGATCCCATTGGCCATCATCAACGCCCTCGACAACCGCCCCATCCCGCTCTACGGCGATGGCAGTCAGGTTCGGGACTGGATCTATGTCCGCGATCACTGCCGGGGGATCGATCTGGTTTTCCATGAAGGGACCGCCGGCGAAACATACAATATCGGAGCCCGCAACGAACTTGCCAATGCCGCCATCGTGACCAAAGTCTGCAACCTGATGGATAAGATACTCGGAGGAGGGCCGCGACGGGAATTGATTCAAAAAACGGCCGACCGCCCCGGTCACGATCGACGCTACGCCATTGATCCCTCGAAAATCGAATCCGAGCTCCGCTGGCAGCCGGAACATTCTTTCGAAACCGCCCTGGAAAAAACCGTGGCCTGGTATCTCGAAAACCGCGACTGGCTCCGTTCCTGCCTCAACGATAACTACCATGAATATTACAAACGGCAGTACGCCGGGAGATAGAATCGCATGAAAGGGATTATCCTCGCCGGAGGAAACGGCTCCCGGCTTTACCCGGTCACCAGCGTCGCCAGCAAGCAATTGCTTCCGGTGTACGACAAGCCGATGATCTATTATCCTCTCTCCACCCTGATGCTCCTCGGTATCCGGGAAATCATGATTATCACCACTCCGGATGAACGGCATCGTTTTGAATCCCTTTTCGGAGACGGCACTCATCTCGGACTCAAGCTCACTTATGCCGTTCAGCCGACTCCCGACGGGATCGCGCAGGCTTTGATTATCGGAGAAGAATTCGTTAACGGAGAAAACGTCGCTTTGATTCTGGGAGACAATATCTTTTTCGGAGATTTTTCAAGCCTCCGCGAAGTCTGCAGTTTCCGGAACGGCGCCATGATTTTCGCCTATAATGTCAACAATCCCAACCGCTACGGAGTTATCGAATTCGATTCCGGCGGCAAGGCGATTTCCATCGAAGAAAAACCTCCTGTCCCGAAATCGAATTTTGTGGTCACCGGAATGTATATATACAGCCCCGAAGCGGTCCGAATCGCCCGGCAGCTGAAACCCTCGGTACGGGGCGAACTGGAAATCACAGATATCAACCGCGCCTTCCTCGAAAGCGGCAAACTGCAGGTCATTAAACTCGGCCGAGGCATCGCCTGGCTCGATACCGGAACCCATGAAAGCATGCTCGAGGCCGGCAATTTTATCGCCACCATTGAAAAGCGCCAGGGACTGAAAGTCGCCTGTATCGAAGAAATCGCCTTCCGCATGGGATACATCGACCGTAACCAACTGGAACGGTTGATTGATAGAATGGCGGACAATTCCTACAAAAAATATCTCGAAAATCTTTTCCTCGAGGTCAAAAGTGCATGAAAAAATCCTCATAACCGGCGCGACCGGAATGCTCGGCAAGGAGCTGGTTACGTTACTTAAAAAACAATACCGCGCGATGGGAGTCTCCTCCGCGCAATTCGATATCCGAGACGCCGGAGCCGTCAAAGAATTTCTCGGAAAAATGCGGCCCGATATCGTCATCCATGCCGCAGCGATGGTCAATGTCGATGGCTGTGAAACCGATCCCGAAACCGCCAGAGCGGTCAATGCCGTCGGGACCGAAAACGTCGCCCGCGCCTGCGCCGATATCGGCTGCCGGATGATTTACTATTCCACCGATTATGTCTTCGATGGTACCAAGGGTTCAGCCTACCACGAAGAAGACGCCACCAATCCTATCAACGTCTACGGCAAGACCAAGCTCGAAGGAGAAAACCGCGCCCTCGGCATCCTCGAAAACTTATGCATCATGCGGATTTCCTGGCTCTACGGCGCCGCCCGCGAGAATTTCGTGACCCGGACCCTGACCGAAGGGCGCAAGCGCTACCGCGCCATGCTCAAAGGAGAAAAAATCGAACCGCTGGCTATCGTTTCCGACCAGTACTCCTGTCCCACCTGGACTTTCGATATCGCCGAACAGACCGTAAATATCATCGAAAATAATATCACCGGCGTCATCCACGCCGCCTCGGAAAACGCCTGCTCCCGTTTCTCCCTGGCCGAATATATCTTCGAAGAAATTTCCTGGGACCTCCCCCTGAAACCGATCCCGGTCGCAAGCTACGGCTTTAAAGCCCCTCGCCCCTTGAAAACCCAGCTGGAAAACCACCGCCTCAACGAGCTGAATCTCTCCATTATGCGGGACTACCGCGAAGCGGTTCGGGAATTCCTCGGCATGTATAAGGCCCCCGATGACAAATAGGGTAAGCGGCATCGAGGGGGTCGAAATCCGCGAACTCCTCCGGTTCTCAGATGACCGCGGCTGGCTGACCGAACTTTTCAGAAGCGACGAATTGCCATCAAAATTACTACCCGAAATGGCCTACCTTTCCATGACCAAACCGGGCGTCTCCCGCGGCCCACACGAACACCGCGACCAATCCGACCTGATTATTTTCATGGGAAACAGCCGCTTCCGGCTCTACCTCTGGGACAACCGCCCGAAATCGGGCACTTTCAAAACCCACGAACGCTTTGAATCCGAACCGGGCAAGACCGTCGCGGTTCGTATCCCCCCCGGGGTGGTCCACGGTTATAAAAACATCGGAGACTCCGAAGGCCTCATAATCAATTGCCCCAACGGCCTTTATAAAGGGAAAAGACGGTCCGGAGAAGTGGACGAGATTCGCCACGAAGAAGATTCTGACTCGGAATTCAAAATAGTCGATTGACCCCAAAAAATTAGCCGGTTTGGGTTGGGTCACCAAACCGGCACGCATCTATCCTAAAAGAATCAAGAGAGGTTTTATGATCTGTTCTATATATAATACAATTTCCGTGCCCGAAAAGTTCCTAAAATCTAAGCATTAATGTTTCAATTTGTTACGTCGATTTTCGGGAGAAGTTTCAATAATCTATTCTGTACCTATAGGTACAGTAATACTATCCTGAAGTCCCCATAGGGACAGGCCCTTTGATTGATTGAACTATCCCACAGACATGGACTTACCAGGCGGTCCGTTCGAGAGCCTTTTCAATGAAATCATAAGATATTCTGGGACGCTTGCCGGCCTCACGATCGCCGCCGGAAATCAGGTCGAAACCGTTCACCAGAACCTGCGGCGATGCCATAGCCGATTCCCTTTCGACTATCTTCGCCCGGATTCCCAGGTTCTGTACGGCTTTTCTGACAAAAGTCGCTGCCCGCTGATGCTCCGCGTTGTTCTTCGAGTAGAGTATGTTTATTTCCATGACCGGTTCTCCCTCTTCCTGAAGGATTAACCTTTAAAATGTTAAAATCAACTAAAACTTTAACTTAATTCCATTTTCTTAAATCTCTTGTTAAGACTCACTCGGCGGAAACGATAATACAGCGGCAGCAGTTACAATAGGTTTGTTATCTATTATAACGAATAGTACAACGGTATTGTTCCGAATTCGCGAAGACTCTATGAAATTTTAGTAAAAACCTTGCGGGGAATACCGGACTTCCATGTAGTACATGCTTTTTTGTAAAATATCCTGGGGATTATTCGTATCGTAAATTTCAGGTACGGTATCATTTAATTCCACTTCCGCATAACTGGTATCGGGATCGAACGGCCGTCGATTGGGGAAAATCAGAAGTCCCCTTTCCGGATCGATAATTCTTGTATTGACATCCACCAGTCCATCAGGGAAAGGCTCTCCGGCCATGTTATAGCGATCCAATCCCATAATATTGATATATCGCACCCCATTCTTATTATCGGGATTCCCCTCGTCCCCCTCAGTACCAACCAAGCCTTTGCATACCTTTATATCCAGCGTGTTTCTATCGAAATTAGTAGAATGAAGATAATAAACATTCCTCCACATATATTTCCAGGTCACCATGGAAGGGTTCGGCCTCTTCATTTTTATAAGCCGAAGCTGGTACGGTTCTTCGGAAATATTCCCGACCGTATCGGTTGAACCATCCCCCTTATCGACAATCATAAAAACCCCGATTTCCAGCTGGGTTCCGGCATTCGTGGTGCTGAACAGCACCCAGTGTTCCGTCGGGTGATATTCGTATCTGTCAGAAGTCACTTCTATTACTGCGGTTTGTTGAGATTCCTGAGGAAACTCGGTAGTATCCGAGGGATTCACCCAGAACTGCGCCACCGTTACATTAAGAGAATCTTCCCAATAATGAGCTCCGTTATATATGAAAATCTTTAACGCCGTTACCGAATCCCCCGGTTCGAAATCGTACTCCGGGCCTTCCCAATTATCTTGTGTTCGCCCGAGGTCATACATCCGCCCGGATGCATAATTGTAATCCCGAATGTAATATTTAACCTCAGTATCGTCGCCGTTCGTAATGGGATCACTGCACCCCGCCAATAACAAAACCACTGCAAACAGCAGCAACAGCTTCCCGAATCTGATATTTCCCGTGGATTGCATTTCCACCCTCCCGGATAATCGATTAGATGCTTATAATATACATCTTTCCGTCTATTATTCAAGAGGGGAATGAATTCGGTATTAAATCTTGTAGGCCAAAACCCCTGTCGCAGATCCTGAGCTTCGAAGGACGGTTTTGACGGGATATTCTCGAAGAGAATACTTGAAAATCGCAGCCCGCGGTTCCGAACGAGCTCCGTCTCGCGGAACGAGTAAGAAACCCGTCAATTACCAGTTGCGTCAGGTCTTGATTTCGGTTGCTGTTTTTTTGACAAGCCGAAATTGTGACCTGACGCTGTTTCGACTTTGCGTGCCCGGCAGACGTCATCGTCTGCCAAAGAATGTCATTCCCGACTTGATCGGGAATCCACGCGTAACTCGAATCCCCCGGTTTCGACATTCCCCCTCCTTACTAAGGAGGTGGTTAGGGGGTGGTATAAACCGGGCAATATATTCACCTTACTTATTGCTTGCCCTATAACCAAAAATCCCTATATTATAACTATCACTATTCAGTCAATAGGGAGATACCGCCATGAATCGTAAAATGTTCGTTTGCCTTGCCTTTGGGGTACTACTGCTTTTCCCGCTTGCCTGCAACAAGGACTGTGTTACCTGCGGAACTGAAATCGTCAGCGGAAGCTGGATCCTTAAGGGAACACTCGACAACGATACATTACAGCCGCTTCCCGATGACACTCTGACCTACTATTCCAATCACACCGGAATCTACCGTACACAATTCGGCTGGGGCTGGTTCGATTTCACGTACGACATCGCCAATGATTCGATCTTTATGACCAAGACCGACGGCCAGGGAGCGGGAAGTTCCGAATCTTTCCGCTATGAAATAAACGCCGACACGCTTTTGCTGGTCAGCGACGGAGCCGGTACGGATATATTTACCGTTTTCGTCAGAAAATAATCCGAATATTCATCCGTAAAATAAATTGGCCATTCTTTAACCGGAAGGGCCAATTTATTGACAACCTATTGTAAATGATTTTCGGCTGAATCAAAATCCCGATTTTCCCTTAATCCTCCCCCGCAAACAACTTCCTCGCCGCGGTCAGACTGCACTTCTGATACTTGCTGTAGGCGGTTGCCGCCCTCTCCCTAATCTGCGACGGCTTTTCCCCTTCAAGCCACCCCGCAAGCGCCGCTTCGATAGTATAGGCCTCCGGAGCCATCAATCCCGTGGTCCGGATTAAAGCCCTGGTATGGGCATTCGCCAAAACCGGACGGAAATAGTACTCGCTGGCACAAGCCAGAATGATAACATCGGTTTCGACCGCACTATCATTTGCTTCAGGAGGTGCTAATTTAAAATCCATAAGCCCGTTATGACCGGCATACACCAGCAGGTCGGCACCGCTCCCCAGCGGAATTGCGGTACTATCCTGTTTCAGGGTATCGAATACTTTACCATAGGCGGCATTTATCAAATACTCGACGGCATCTCTTATAAATGCACCATCATAAGCATCTGCTACCAGGCAGGCATTATCAGTCTTATGCTTGAAAACGCACCGTTCCAGAATCCGCTTATTTTCCGGTTTGACACCTTCCACCCGGTGCCAATCGTCGCTGTTCGAAAAGATGGTTTTGACTCCATACATCGCCCCCCAGTACAGATTATTCGCCGGATCCTGTCCATTACCAAGCGTTTTCGATACCGGAACTATCCCCTGGTGCACATTATCACACAGGGCAACGATGACATGAATGGTTTTGATGGAATCCTGAGCGTGCAATTGACCGAAAACTGAAAAGATACAAATAAGTAAAGAAACGAGTTTCCTCACCTCACCACGATCCCTCTCTTCCCCTTGTTCATAACCCTCCCAATGACCGGAGCAATTATCCCGGACGCCTCTGCTTCGAGAATAAATTCTTTAACCCTTGAATCATCCAGCGCAATCAACAATCCCCCCGATGTCTGAGCATCGTACAAAATATCAGTTTCCGGACGATCCATCCCTTTCGGCAATTCTATCTTGTCCTGAAGGTACTCCTCGTTGGCGTTGGCCCCTCCGGTGATCGCCCCCATCTCGGCGTACTTGATGACATTATTCAATAATGGCAGTTTCGCGTATTCGATCTCCAGCGTCACTTGTGATGCCGCCGCCATTTCGTAGGCATGCCCCAATATTCCGAACCCGGTGATATCGGTGGCGGCATGAGCGCCGTACTTCACCATCAGTTCCGATGCGGTCTTGTTCAGTTTTGCCATCGAAACTATCACCAGTTCGGTGTCTTCTTCGCTCGCCTTATCCTGCTTGACCGCGGTGGAAATAATCCCGGTCCCCAGCGGTTTGGTCAGGATCAGGACATCCCCCGGTTTTGCTCCCGCGTTCGTTACGATTTTATCGATATCAATCAACCCGGTCACCGATACTCCGTACTTCAATTCCGCATCCTTGATCGAATGCCCTCCGACCACTACCGCTCCCGCTTCGCGGATTTTGTCGTCCCCCCCCTTTAAAATCTCCGTCAGAATCGAAAGATCCATCTTAGGCGGAAAGCCGACAATATTCAAGGCGGTCAGCGGCCGTCCCCCCATGGCATAGACATCCGACAGGGCATTCGCCGCCGCAATCTGTCCGAACCAGTAAGGATCATCCACAATCGGCGGGAAAAAATCCACCGTTTGCACCAGCGCCTGCTTATCGTTAATGCGGAACACCCCGGCATCGTCGGCGGCATTAAAGCCGACCAGTAAATCGGGATGATCCGCTTTCGGGAGCCCCTTCAACACCTCGGCCAAAACCTTTGGCCCCAGCTTGGAGGCTCAACCCGCGCACGACACCTGCGCCGTCAGCTTGATGGTTATCTGTTTCTTGTCGTTCTTCACGGCTGTAATATATACGTTCCGTTCCCCAAGTCAAAATTCTAATAGCGGCGTTTTAGAAAAGAGAGTTTCCCCCGCTGTTTCCGCATGACCTCGCCCGGAATTTCTCCGTATGAATTCATGAGGAATTCCATTTCCGGCTTGACCTCTTCCTTGCGGCCCAGTTTTTCACAGGCCTTATACTTATAGTAGACCGCTTCGATGATATTATAGAAATTCCCCGGATTCTCTTGCAACCGGTCGAAAATCATCCCATAATACTTCGCCGTCTCTTCATGATCTTCTTTCTTGCGGTTGGCTTCGGCGATCAGCCAGAGGAAAAAGGTTCCTCCCGGATACCGTTCGTACATCCGCTTCGCCATCACAATCGCCGAATCGTACTTCTCTTCGTTCAGCATGACATAAATCAGCGCCGATTCCGCGCCGTTTTTGGAAATCAGCGAAGAATCCATCGCCAGGTGCGTCTCGGCGATACCCTTTTCCCGGTCGTCGTTGAATATCCCGGTGTATCGCAGAAATCCCGACTTGACCGATTTCCAGTAATGGTACGAACCCATCCCAAGGTACAAATCGTACAGGGTGGAATCGATTTCCAGCCCCTTTTGATACGCCCCCTTGGCCTTGAAACCGTACGTTATCGCCGACAGCCCCGACCCGAAATGCGCCTCCCAGACCGCGCGATACGCGTGTTGATGCCCGATATTCAACATGCAGACCGCCGAATCCCATTTGCTGCACCCCTGTTTCATATAATTTTGCGCCAGTTCTTCGGTCCGGTCGAGCAGCCGTTCGAATTCCTTCTTTTTGAAAGTATCTTCCCGGTCGGTCATTTCGGTCTGAAGAACGATCGCGCGAAAGAGGTACCCGGTGGGATCGGCCGAATCGAGCGTACACAAGCTGTCGTACCACCCGTACGCCTCATCCCAGCGGGCATTCAGGAGAGCTTCCTCCCCCTGTAAAATCAAATCCACCTTTTCAGGATTCAAAAGCGCGGCGTGGACGCTCCAATTAAGCAGAAAGAAAACACATAAAACTAACTTGTTAGTCATTGGATTCTTCGATGGAGTTTCTTGGCCTTATCGACCGTTTCTTCGAAATAGGCGTTATTCCCCGCCAGCCCCCGTTTTTTGATGATCCGGTCGAGCGCCTCGAGTGTTTCTTCGTACTCCCCTCTTCTATCGTGCCAGACGGCCTTAAGATAGTCCCCTTCCATCGCTCCCAGCGAATCGTAAAAGGCTGAATTCTTCCACCCGTTTTCAATGCTGTCGATACAGGCCCAGGCGCGCGGGAAATCCTCCAATTCAATCAGAGAAGTCGTCATAAAATATCGTGCATACAAATTGCCGGGATTTAACTCAAGCAGGCTGTCCCCGAGGCTGACCGCATCGTCATACTGCTTTTCTTCGTAATATATCCGCAGCAGCGATTCCCGGGCATTGGCTTGTGCCAGCACCCCCTTCGCGATCGCTATCTTTACCTGGGCGATTCCGGTATCCCTTTTATCGGAAACGAACGGCAGCCACAAGAAAGCCCTGGCCTTGACCGTCCGGTAATAATCGTAAGCCCCCAGCCCCAGATAAGCGTCATAGAACGTACTGTCCAGTTCCAAAGCCCGGTCAAACCTGTTCCCCGCTTTCAGCCCATCCTGAAATGCCCCCCACCAATTGCCATGAAAAGCCCGGTGCAGCGCCCGGTAACCCCGCCCCGCTCCGGCAATGAAGCCCCGGTTGGGGTTGTCCGGATCGCTTTCCATCAGCTCCTCGGCCATGTCAATTGCCGTATCCAAATTTTCACTGATGGAATCGCTGAATTCGTCGTTGCGGCTTTCTTCGCTGGCCGTCTGATAAACCGTCCCTACCAGGAAATATCCCAGCGGATTTTCCGGCTCGGCATCCCGGAGCTTCTTCGCTTCGACCAGCGCCCCGCTGAAATCATGCCGCGCGATAGACTGCGCGATATTCTTAACGGAGGAATCCCGGACCGCAGTCTCGGCCAGAACCGTTCCGCAAGAAATTGCAAAAACGATACAAATTAATAGGATTGATTTCTGTAAGCGCATTTCCCGTTTATACATCAAACCTCAAATAAGGTTTGCCGGGAAAGCTTAGGCAACAATAATTTTAAATCGAGGCCAGGGCAGGCAGGAAATCGGTCAACCGGGCCTGTTTATCGTCGGTCACGGCTATCACTAAGGCATCCCCCATCTTCCAGTACATTACCAGGCATTCCTTGCACTCGCGATGGAAATATTCGATGTTATTGGCGACAGCCTTCTCGAAATCCGGGAGGTTAACCCCGTCATTCTTCCCGATATACAACGACACATGCGTAAGCCCGTTCTGGTAGCGCAAATGAGCGAACCTCTGCCCCTGCACTTCATCAAAACAGCAACCGATCATGGAAAATCCGTTCCCGAGGTCGTTCACCGCCAGCCGCATATCCCCGTTCAGGAATTTGCTGACCGCTTCGGTGTTATGAGGAATCTTATCGGGGTACAGCGCATGGACCGTCATATGCGTCTTTTCAAACGGATAAATGAAAACCTTGTGACGATAAAACTTCGCCGACGCGAACGCCGCCAGAACGCACAATACCAGCGCCGCCGCCACCGCGACAAAAATCGAACGAAACCTGAACGGATTCGTTAAAAATTTCCCCCTGTTTTTTCCCGAACCGGGATTTTCATCCAGATGCTGAATCTGGCTGATGATTTTTCCCTTTAAGAATTCCGATTTGGCGGGGGAGGAAGCCTTATCGATTACGAAAGTCTTGAACATCTCTTCGAACTGATACCGCGCCATGCAGCTGCGGCAATGCCGAAGATGTTCCTTCACTTCCTGTGCGTCGATTTCACTGGCTTCCTTATCGATTACTTCATACAGCTTCCTTAAAGCTTCTTCGCAAGTCATCTTTGAGCAGGTTCCTTGATAAAGCCGTTCTTTACGGCGTAATGCCAGAGTTCTTTCTGGAGCAGCTTTCGTCCCCGGTGAAGACGCGACTTTACCGTCCCGATCTGCAGTCCCGTGATATCCGCTATTTCCTGGTAACTGAATCCCTCCAGAAATGACAGAACCACCACCAGCCTGAAATCTTCCGGCAAGTTGTCGATCGCTTTCTTGACGTCGTCGTCGAAGACCTTCGCGAAAAAGTGCGATTCCGGATTATCCGATGGTCCCAGCGCCGAGAGCTGACCGAAGAGGAAATCGTCGTCGACATCCTCGAGGTCCACCACCTGCGGCTTGCGGGACCTGGCGCGATAGTTGTTGATAAAGATATTGGTCATTATCTTGAACAACCACGCCCGGCAGTTCGAACCTTCTTCGAACTTGTCCCAGAATCTGTAGGCCTTCAGATAGGTCTCCTGGACCAGATCGTCCGCATCCCCTTCGTTCTTGGTCATCCGGAGTGCGGTCCGATAAAGCGCATCCAGGTGGACTAAAGCCTCCTTGTCGAACCTTTCTTTTTTCTTCTGTTCGTTTACTCCCGAACTCCGGTCGTCCATCACATTACCTCTGTCAGCCAACCGGGTCGGGCTTCCTACTAAATCCATAGGATAATAACAAATCCGACCCGGTGGTTGTTCCTCTCAAACCAATTTAGCGCTTTAAGCGCCTTTAACCATCGCCGAGGCAAAATATATACAAATTTGTATTGATTTTTGTTTCAATTGCCTCCAATAAAAGCTATTAAAATATAACGACTTTGGCAATAAAAATCTCCCGTTCCCTGGTCCGCACTCCCCTCGGATACAAGACGTTACAATCTCCGGTAACAAATATATTAAGAACTTACGGCGTTATTCCGACATATAATAACATGATGAAATCAATCAAGTTATATCTCATATTCCTCATTGGAATTATGGTATTTGCCGGCTGTAACCGCCGCGCCGCCAACCTGGAGCCGGATAATACCTATACCCTGACCGGAACCCTGGTCAAGAATCTCGACATCGACCAGCTTCTGGTTATCGCCGCCTTCAAGCGCAACGACACCACCCTCAACCGGGCCATTATAAACATCGGAAACGACACCCTCGCCAACGCCGCCAACCAGTACATCTTTACATATGACGATCCCTCCGATCTCGCCGCCGGAGACTACTACCTGAAAATCAAAGATACCGTGACCGCCTGGAGCGATTCCGTCCTCTTCACCGTTCCCGGAGATTTCGCTATCGACACCCTATCCGGAATCCCCGAAAACCGCGTCTACCGTACCAGCAACACCGTCAGTATCTCTTTCTTGATTTCGCTGGAAAGCGACGGCTATCTCTATGCCATCGCTCATGAAGATTCCACTTATTCCAATCACGGCTTCTCGGAATATGTCACCTCCGGAGCCGCCTCGGTCACGATCGACAAGGAACAGATGACTTTCCCCGAAAATATAAACGACACCATCCGCTACGAAGTCTATATGTATTCCTATACCGGCACTCCCTCGAACACCCCATTCCTGCCGGTCGTCCTGAACACCGAACTCCTCAATGACAACATCTCCAAACTCGACTTCACCGGGAATTTCGGCGTGGTAATGGTCACTCCGCGCGATTCCCTGGTCGCCGTGACCCAGTAAATTCTTCTTTGCCTCAACAATTATATCATATAACTTCCGGCCATGAATGATTCCGCCCGGAAAAAGATGCTCGCTCACCTCGCCTCGCTCGACACCGAACGAGTCAACCCCGATACTCTCAATATCGATGAACTTTCCCCGATCGATATCGTCCGCGCCATCAACAGCGAAGACCGTAAGGTCGCCGATGTCGTCGCGAAAGCCATCCCCGAAATCGCGAAAGCCGCTGAAATCGCGGCGAATACTTTGAAAGAAGGCGGAAGAATTATCTATATGGGAGCGGGCACTTCCGGACGACTCGGAGTCCTCGATGCCGCCGAATGCCCTCCCACTTTTGGAACCGACCCCAAACAGATTGTCGGATTGATTTCCGGAGGGTACGACACGCTGATTCTCTCCAAAGAGGGAGCCGAAGATCACCAAGAATGGGCCATCGAGGATTTAAAAAAGATAAATCTTACGCCAAAGGATTTCGTGATAGGCATCGCGGCCTCGGTCAAAACACCGTACACCAATTCCGGAGTGCAGTACGCCATCGAACACAAATGCCCCACCGCCATGATTATCTGCAATTCCAAAAAGAACCTGACCGTCCAGCCCGATGTCGTAATAGAATTAATCGTCGGCCCCGAAGTCATCACCGGCTCGACCCGCATGAAATCCGGCACCGCCCAGAAAATGGCTTTGAACATGATTACGACCACGGCTATGATCCTGCTCGGTAAAACCTACGGCAACCTGATGGTCGACCTTCGGGCCACCTCCGAAAAGCTGACCGTTCGTTCCCGCAAGATATTGATGGATTTTCTGGAAATTGATTACGACACCGCCGATGATTTATTGAATCGTTCCGGCGGCTCGGTCAAAACCGCCATCGTCATGCACAAACTGAACGTCTCAAAAGTAGAGGCCGAATCGAAACTGCACCACGCCTCCGGCTTTCTCAAAAGAATCCTGTAGTCATCTAATTACCTGTAAATATTTGATACTTTGGGTAGGTCGAAACTGATCTTCCCCCGATTTGGTGGACACTTTTATAAGGTTAAGTATTCATTTTCTCAAAGTCAACAGGACTTAGATATCCCAGGGTTGAATGGCGTCTGATGCGATTGTAAA
>Ga0105105_10000093_pt1 | contig 40202 bp, 37 predicted proteins | sample PPLLaktember2015_4_FD_79108 | JGI IMG/M metagenome (GOLD analysis project Ga0105105, IMG submission 79108) | Freshwater sediment microbial communities from Prairie Pothole Lake near Jamestown, North Dakota, USA - PPLs Lake P8 Core (1) Depth... | ecosystem: Environmental > Aquatic > Freshwater >...
AGTTTGCGCTGATCGGCCCAATTGCTGACCACCGAATAATCGATGCACATGACCGCCGAAAGATAGTCCCGCCGGTCGCCGATGACCCAGGCATCCTTGATGTAGGGGCTGAATTTCAGCCGGGTTTCGAGGTACTGCGGCGCGAAGGGCCGGCCGTCTTTCAGGGTGAACACGTCCTTGGTGCGGTCGAACACCACCAGATGGCCGTCGTCGTCCAGAAACCCCTTGTCGCCGGAGTAAAGCCAGCCGTCCTTGAGGGTCTTGGTGGTTGCTTCGGGGTTTTTGTAATAGCCTTTGAACACCGACGGGCTGCGGGTGAGGATCTCGCCCTCCTCGTTGATGCGCACCTCGGTGCCGGGGATGGGGTGGCCGACCGTGTCGAACTTGATGTCGCCGCTGCGGTGCACCACCGAGATTCCGGCCACCTCGGTCTGCCCGTAGATCTGCTTCAAGTTGACGCCCAGGGAGTGGAAGAAGCGGAAATGGTCCGGTCCCATGGCGGCGCCGCCGGTGTAAGCGTTGCGCACCCGACTCATCCCCAGGTGGTCCTTGAGCTTCTTCTGCACCGTGGCGTAAACGAACCCGTGCAGGACTTGCCAGTGTAACGGCACTCCCTTCTTTGAGAACTTCATATCCGCATAGTGGTAGCCGACCCAGGTGGCGAACTTGAAAAACATGCGCTTCAGCCAACTGGCGTCCAGGTACTTAACCTGCACCGTCCGGGTCATCTGTTCGTACATGCGCGGCGGCGCGAACATGACGTGGGGGCCGATCTCGCGGATGTTCTCCTGGGAGGTTTCCGGCGCCTCGGGGAAGTTCAGCGTATAGCCGATCTGCAGGCCGCAGGAGATGGACATCATCTGTTCGCCGATCCAGGCGAACGGCAGGTAGGACACGTAGTCGTCGGTTTTCTGGCAGGGGTCGATTTCCATCAGGTGCTGGCCCATGGAGAGCATGTTGTGGTGGGAAAGCAGCGCTCCCTTGGGCAGAGCCGTGGTGCCGGAGGTGTAAAAAAGCAGCGCAATCTCCTCGCCGTGGCCTTTCTGAATGAGCTCGTCGAATAAGCTGGGCTTTTCCTGCTCCAGTTCGCGGCCGAGCTGCTGGACCTCCCGGAGACTGATCAGGCAGTCCTGCTTGTAGTGCCGCAGGCCCTTGGGGTCGTCATAGATGATCTTCTTAAGCTTGGGGCAGTCCTTCATGATGGAAAGCGCCTTGTCGACCTCCTCCTGGCCTTCGCCCACGAGAAACTTGGCATCCGAGTGGTCGATAATGTAGCGCACTTCGTCCATGAGACAGTCCTGGAACAGCCACACCCCGACTCCGCGGCTGCACAGCGCCGCCATCTCCGCCATCAGGCCCTCGGGCCGGTTGTCGCCGATCATGGCGACCTTGTCGCCCTCCTGCAGGCCGAGCTTAATGAGGCCCAGAGCGATGTATTTCACGGTCTCAAAATAATCCTGCCAGGTGATGGGCCGCCAGATCCCGAACTCCTTCTCCCGCATGGCGACGCGGTCCTTGCCGTAGCGCTTGGCCTGCTGGTAAAAGAGCTTGGGGATCGTGAGCTCCCGTGAAATTTCCGCCTTATGTGACTCCGCCGCAGCGATCGTCTTATCTCCTTGTGGCATAGAGGTCCTCTTCCCCCAGATAGGCCTTGATCACTACCGGGTTGTTCTGAACTTCCTGCGGGGTTCCGTCCATGATCATATTGCCGAAGTTGAGCACGACGATCCGGTGCGACAGGTCCATGACGACCCCCATGTCGTGCTCGACGAGCAGACAGGTGATGTTCCAGCGCGGGTCCTCGTTGACGTCCAGAACAAACCGGGCCATGTCTTCGGTCTCCTCCAGGTTGAGGCCGGCCAGCGGTTCGTCGAGGATCAGCAGGTCCGGCTTCAGCGCCAGCGCCCGGCCCAACTCCACGCGTTTCTGCAGCCCGTAGGGAAGCATGCCCACGGGCTTGTGACGGATGTGCTCGATCTCCAGCAGGTCGATGATCTCCTCTTCGATGAATTGGCGGTTTTCGATCTCCTCCCGCGCGGTCTTGCCGGCGTAAATCGAGCCGCTCAGGATCCCGGATTTCATGTGGATGTGGCGGCCCAACCGGATGTTGTCCAGCACCGTCATGCCGCCGAAGACCTCCACTTTCTGAAAGGTTCTGGACATGCCCCGCGCCGCCCGCTCGTAAGGCTTGACCTCGTTGATGCGCTCGCCTTTGAAGCGAATTTCGCCTTTCTGGGGCCGGTAGAGGCCGCTGATGCAGTTCATCATCACCGTCTTGCCGGCGCCGTTGGGTCCAATGACGGAGTGAATCTCGCCCTTGCGAACCTGGAGACTCGCTCCGGCCAGCGCCGCCACTTTGCCGAAGTACATGGCAACGTCCTTCAATTCGAGAATGACGTCGCTTTTTTGGACTGCAGCTGTTCCCCCCACAGACTTCTTCTCCCTTCCCGAAGTGGATAGGTCGGAAACCCCGCTCTGGAAATCGGCTGTTAAGAAAGAACGGGGTAAGCATTAAAAAAATATGAATTCAATTCATTTCGTATAGTAATTTCTATAAGATGCTTTTTGTTTAGTCAACATGTTTGTATAATAGATAAAATAGCGGTAAAACAGCGGTAAATACCCCCTATTTTTCGACACTGAGAAGGTGCGAGCGCAGGTTTTTCTTGGTTTTGCGCAAACCCAGTTTGGAGCGGATGTTGTGCCGATGAAAAAGAATGGTGTTTTTCGAGAGAAGGAGCAACTCGGCGATTTCTTTGTTGGTTTTGCCCTCCTTGACCAGGTTCGCCACTCGGATCTCCGTGGGAGTCAGATTGCAGAGCCGGGCAGACAGCTGGATGGTGAAAGGCGAAATGATATTGTTCAGGTTGCTTTCCAGGATATCCACCAGGGTCTTTTGCACCGTGGCCAGTCGGCCTTTCTTCAGGCGGTCCAAATAAGGATCGATGAGTTCGCGGACATTCGATGTAACGATGTCGCCCAGCTCCTTCTTGTCGTCTTCGCGCTGCTTGAGCAAGACCCGCAAAGCGGTGTTGACTTCCTCCAGGTGCAGGGATTGGGCTTTCAGCTCCTTTTCCCGCTTGCGCAGCTCGGCTTCGGCCCGCTTGCGGTCTTCCACCTCCTGGGCCAGCTGGGCGTTGGCCTTGGCAAGCTCCGCCGTGCGTTCGGCCACCAACTCCCCCAGCTGGTCATGATACATCATGAGTTCGCGCTCGGCGTTTTTCTGGGCACTGATGTCGCGCAAGGTAACGATGTTGCCGGCGGGATTGCCTTCCTCGTCGTAATACAGGGTCGAGCTCAGCTGCACATCCAGCAAGCGTCCGTCTCGGGTCAGCCGCTTGGTTTCGAACAGCTGGATCTTCCGGCCGCTCAGCATGCTTTCAATCGCCTGGCGGGTTTCCGGCCAGCTTTCCTCAGGCACGAAGTCGATGTTCTTGCCGATCAATTCCTCGCGGTGCAGGCCGAAGACCTGCTCGAAGGCGGGGTTCACATAGGCCGCCTCGCCCTGAAGGTTGTAGACCACGATCGGGTCGGGGGACGATTCGAGCAGCAGCCGGTAGCGCTCCTCGCTTTTGCGCAGGATCTCCTCCGCGCGGCGGCGCTCCGCGAGCTCCCAGCGGGCGTCGGCATAAAGCTTGGCCTTGTCGAGGGCGATGGTGGCAAGCCCCGCAAATCGTTCGAGGGCCGCCACATCCTCATCGCGGAAGCCTTTGCCGGCCTCGACGTGAGCCAGGCCGATGACCCCCTCGACGCGCCCCCGGTACTTCAAGGGGATCCCCACGATGGAACGCAGCGAGTCGAAGGTCTTTCCGGCCAGCCGGCCGTTCCAGGCACGGTAATCGTCGATCCGCAGAAAGGTTTCACTTTGCCAGACCTTGCCCCCCAAACCCTCGCCGGCACATACACGCAGTCCGATCTGGTTTTTGAAGAACCCCATCCCCACGCGCATCTGCATGGCGCTGGCATCAGGCTCCAGCAAGTAAATGTACCCGTGGGCGGTGTCGGTCAGAAGAGCGGCCCTCTGAAGGATGGCTTCCAGCAGTTCTTCCTTATCGAGGCGGTCGATGAGGCCGAGGGCGGTTTCGTGCAGAGCGGCGAGATGCTCGTTCTGGCGGCGCAGGACGGAGATCTCCCCCCGCAAGCGGGCGAGGTCTCCTTCCGCTTCCTGCATCGTACGCTGCTGGGTGATTTCGTCCGCTGGCGTGACCGGCACAGTTGCATCTCCGACGGTTCGTTCGGCTTCCAGCCGAACGGCTTAGACGCGTCAGGACCCCCCGTCGAAGCCGATGGTCACTTTTCCCTTTGCGAGAATGACCGGCACGCGGCGTTGGTCGTTCGAGTGTTTCAGCATGTCGGCCATCCCGGCCTTGTCCCGCAGGACGTCCACGAATTGCACCGAATGGCCTTTCCGCGCATAGGCTTCACGAGCCGCCCGGGTATAAGGTCAGGTATCCTTGCCGAAGATCAGAACGGTTTCGGTCATTTTTCCCTCCCTAATCTCTATGGTATGGAGAACTACCAACCGTTTGCAACCTTGTCAATGAACACCGCTTGGGCTATATTGGAAATTGTTGCGTGTTTCGGATTTCGAATTTGACTCGGGCTCATCCTGTTTCGATTTTCCGTATCGTCTTCTAAAGGAACGGTGGGGGGCATCACTCTCCGTGGTCCTCGCGCGAGACGTCACGCTCGTCAATGAATTGGGGCTGCATGCGCGCTCGGCGGCCCAAATTGCGCGTATCGCCAAAGCCGCCCGCGGAGGCGTATGGGTCCTGCGCGCGGGGGAGAAGGCGGACGCTGCCTCCGTTATGGATATCTTGACGCTGGCCTGCGGGAAAGGCGCCACCTTAACATTGGCCGTCGACGATCCGCAGGATGCTCCCATCTTGGATGCGCTGGCAGGACTGGTTGAAAGCGGCTTTAAGGAATAGTGGCGGATGTTGAAGACAGCCAAGAAGGAAATCGTTCTGAAGGGCATCAACGCCTCCGCGGGCATCTGCGTCGGCAAGGCCTATCTGGTGGACCGCAGCGGGGTCGACGTCATTGCCCGCTACCCGATCGCTGAAAAAGGCGTTAAGAATGAAGTCAAGCGATTCAAGTCGGCCGTCCAGAATGCCAAATCCGCCCTGCGCACCATCCTCGAAAACAGCCCCCGTGAAGTTCAGAAGGCGGCCATCCTGGAAACCCAAATAGCCCTGTTGAACGACAAGATGCTGTACGGCCGCACGATCGAAAGCATCGAAAAGGATCACGTCAATGCCGAGTGGGCCCTGAAATCGGTGGTCAGCCGGATCAAGACCGCCTTCCTGGAAATGCCGGACGCGTACATGCGCGAACGCGTGGCGGACATCACGCACGTTTCGGACCTGGTGTTGCGTCATCTGACCGGAGCGGAGGCGCAAGACATCGCCCAAATCGATAAGCGCGTCATTCTGGTGGCCCACGACCTCTCACCGGCCGACACCAGCCAGATCAACCTGGAGCGCGTCAAGGGGTTCATCACCAACTTGGGCGGCAAGACCTCCCATACCGGCATCATCGCACAGACCCTGGAAATCCCCGCGGTGGTCGGGCTGGAAATCGCCACCCAAACCATCCGGAACGACGACGTGATCATCGTCGATGGAACCGAAGGCACCGTCGTCGTGCACCCGACCGAAAAATCGCTTCTGGAGTACGAGGAGCGCCAGACGAATTACGAGCACTACAAGGCGGTAATCACTCGCGAAAGCCACCTCAAAACCCAAACCACCGACCGCCGGCATTTCGATATACTGGCCAACATCGAGTTTCCGGAAGAGGTGGTATCAGCCATCAATTACGGTGCCGCCGGCATCGGTTTGTACCGTACGGAGTTTCAGTACCTCGGTCGGGCCGAGTTTCCGTCCGAAAATGAACTGTTCGAAAACTACCGCGACGTGGTCGAGGTCATGGCACCCAAACCGGTGATCTTCCGCACCCTGGACATCAACGGCGACAAGGCCGTTCATTCCGACCCCAGCCATGACGAGCAGAACCCGGCCCTGGGACTGCGAGCCATCCGCTATTGCCTGAAACGACCGGAGGTCTTCAAGCCTCAGCTGCGGGCCATCCTAAGAGCGGCCGCCTTCGGCAACGTGCGCCTGATGTTCCCGCTGATCTCCGCCTACTTCGAAATCCAGCTCGCCAAACGCTTTCTGGACGATGCCGCCGCGTCCCTCGCCAAAGACCGCCTGCCGTACAATCGCAACATCCCCGTGGGCATCATGATCGAGGTGCCGGCCGCTGTGGTCATGGCCGATCTGCTGGCGAAGGAGGTCGACTTCTTCAGCATCGGGACCAATGATCTGATTCAGTACGGACTGGCCATCGACCGCGGAAACAAGCAGGTGGCCCATATGTATCAACCCCTCGACCCGGCCGTGATCCGCATGATCAAGCACACGGCGGACGTCGCCAGGGCCAACCGCATCCCGGTGCACATGTGCGGCGAGATGGCCGGCCGACCCCTGCATGCCCCGCTGCTGCTCGGCCTCGGCCTGGACGAGCTGAGCATGAACCCGCAGGCCATCCCGCTGGTCAAACGCATGATCCGGTCCATCAGCCTGGCCGAGTCCAAAAAGATTGTCAAAAAGGTTTTGGTCCAGCGAACGGCCCGCGAGGTCTTTGAAGTCCTGCGCGACACCTTCGGGGAGTTGGTGGCCAATCACCGCCGCGATATGCAAACCTGATGGAAAAAGGTCCCATCAAACTCGTGGCCGAAAACCGCAAGGCCCGGCACGACTACATCATCGTCGATCAGTACGAGGCCGGCCTGGTGCTGACCGGTACCGAAGTCCAGTCCTTGCGCCTGGGCAAGGCCAATCTGAAAGACTCCTATGCCAAGGTCAAAAACGGGGAGGTCTGGCTCTACCAGCTGCACATCAGCCCCTACCCGTTCGCTTATTACAACAACCACGACCCTCTCCGGGTGCGCAAGCTGCTGCTGCACAAACGCGAAATTCTGCGCCTTTATGCCAAGGCCAACGAACAGGGCCACACCCTGGTGCCCCTGAAACTATACTTCAAAGGTGGCAAGGCCAAGATTACGCTCGCCTTGGCGAAGGGCAAACGCGAGTTCGACAAGCGCGAAGCCCTGCGCGAACGGGATCGTAACCGCGAGGTCGAGCGGGCGCGCCGGCAGCGGTAATTCCCTACCTTCTCTGGCCGCATTGCCGATCCGCATCGAAACGAATCCGCAGGCGACCCCCGCGGCATGTACGACGTCCGATCCTATCAATACAAGGTGGTACTTTTTAGACCCCTTGACAGACTGAAGGCCGTTTAGTAAATTCCAGCCGTTCCGGTGCGATGGGACCGCAGTTCGCCCTCCGAGTGTCGGAGGACCTGAGCCTTTCACCCAATCCAATTCATCACCAAAGGAGGCCGTCATGAACCGTCGTTTTGCTTTTTTGATTGCAATGTTTCTGGTAGTTGGGTTCGCGTTGATGAGCACCGCCCAGGCCGCTCCCCCGAAGGATCCGCTGGGGGTGGTCACGGTTAAAAAGGGACAGCCCATTCACATCGCCTACTGGATGGTCGTGGCCGGCCCGGATGCGTCCCTGGGTGAGGACACCAAGCGCGGTGTTGAGATCGCCATTCAGGACAAGGGCGGCAAGCTGCTGGGCTTTCCGATCAAGTTGACGGGTCAGGACGAGGGCTGCGGACCCGAAGGCGGCCAGGCATCCACCACCAAGATCGCCTCCGACCCGACGGTCGTGGCCGCCGTCGGCTCGAACTGCTCCAGCGCCGCCAAGCCCGGGGTGCCGATCCTCTGGAAGGCCGGCATCAGCACGGTGTCGCCTTCGAACACCGCCCCCTACCTGACCGACCCCAAGCGCGGAGCTGAATACGACGGCTACCTGCGCACCGCCCACAACGACAAAGTGCAGGGAGCCGTTGCCGCCCAGTTCGCTATTAAAAAAATGGGCGTCAAGAAGGCTGCCACGATCCACGACGGCAGCGTTTATGCTGAACAGCTCCAGGCGGTGTTCGCGGAAGAGTTCAAGAAACTCGGCGGCACCATCACCTCCCAGGAGGCGGTGGCCCCGACCGACACCGACATGCGGCCGGTGCTGACCAAGATCGCCACGGCCCAACCCGAATTCATCTACTACCCGATCTTCATCGCCTCCGCCGGGCACATCACCCGGCAGGTGAAAGAAGTCGCCGGCCTGGAAAAAGTATACCTGATGAGCGCGGACGGGTCTTTTTCTCCTGACTTCTACAAGGCCGCCGGTGACACCGCAGTCGGCATGTTCCACTCCAGCCCTGATTTTTCGGCTTTCGCCGCCGGGTACAAGGGGTTCCTGGAAAAGCACGTGAAAAAATTTGGTGAGAAGCCCATTGCTCCCTTCCATGCCCACGGTTACGATGCCGCCATGATGATTTTCGCCGCCATCGAAAAAGTGGCCGTGAAGGACGGCGACAGCCTGCACATCGGCCGCAAGGCTCTGCGGGACGCTCTTTATGCGACCAAGGGCCTGCAGGGACTCACCGGCAATCTCAGCTGCGACAAATACGGAGACTGCGCCGATCCTCGGATCGCCGTCTATCAGCAGACCGCGGAAAACATCAAGAAGCTGACGAACCCGGAGACCCCGTTCTGGAAGCCCTACTGATTCGGTAAGGACTTCCGCTCCGGCCCTCGTGCCGCCGCGCTTCAGTGCGGCGGCCTATAAAATCTACCCTATCGTTAGAGCCGGGCACCGCCCAGGCGCCCGGCTCTTCTTGTAACCCGGCGGCCCGAAAACGGCACAGCCCCTGGTTTGGATTTGCATGTTTTTTACTATTCCACACGCGGAACGACCAACTCAAAACCCGAGAGAATCGCATGCTTAAGAACCTCCGCGAGAGAATGAGCCCCACCGACATCGTGATGTGGTCGATCGGCGGCCTCCTGATGTTGCTGATCGTGTGGGGATCAGCCTCCACGATCATCAAGGGAACATACAGCGCCCGCCACTGGGTCGACTTCGTCATCTTCGGTCTGGCCCAGGGCAGCATCTACGCCCTCATCGCCATGGGCTACACCATGGTATACGGCGTGCTGCGCATGATCAACTTCGCTCACAGCGAGGTCTTCATGAGCGGCCCCTACACTGCCTATTTTTTCGCCGCCTACTTCTACCGCAGCGGCCTGCTCGATTCCCACCCGGTGATCAGCCTGGTGCTCGTGTTCATCGTGTCGATGGCCACCTCCACTCTGATCGCGGTGCTTCTGGAGCGCATTGCCTACCGCCCGCTGCGCGGCGCGCCGCGCCTGGTACCGCTGATCACGGCCATCGGGGCGTCCTTTTTCCTGCAATACGTGTTCCGCGGGCTCTACGGGTCGGGGTTTCAGGCCTATCCGGTGGTCACCGCCCTCGAAGGCCATTTCGCCCTCGGGCCGATCCGCGTGCTCAAGTTCCAGGCGCTGGTCATCGTGGCGGCCGGGCTGCTGATGGTCGCGCTCTACCAGTTCACGCAGCGCACCCGCCTCGGCAAGGCCCTACGTTCGGTTTCCGAGGACAAGGAAGCCTCCGCCCTGATGGGCATCGATGTCGACCGGATGATCTCCATGACCTTTATGATCGGCGGCGCCGCCGCCGGGGCAGCCGGCGTTCTATATGCCATCATGTTCAAGCAGGTTCATTTTTTCATGGGATTCATTCCGGGAATCAAGGCCTTCACCGCCGCGGTCCTGGGAGGGATCGGCAACATCCCGGGGGCGATGCTCGGGGGGATTTTTCTCGGACTGGTGGAATCGGTCGGCCCCAGCCTTTTCCTGGACGGGCTGGGGATCGTCGCTCCCTACCAGCTCAAGGATGCCATCGCCTTCACGATGCTGGTCCTTGTGCTGATTTTCCGCCCCAGCGGCATCCTGGGGGAGAGACTGGCGGTAACGAAAGCGTGATCCGCTTAGGACAGGAGTAAGATGACTGCAACTCCAACTCAACGGCTCCCCGGTTTCCGAATGGGTGTGATCGGCGGGGTCTGCCTGGTGCTGCTGTCGCTGATCGGCATGGTGTACGCGTTCAACCAGCGCGAGATCGTCAGCGGCGTCATTTCCATGGGCCAGACGCTGCTGGTCTTTACCTCGGCCTTCATTGCCTACATGGCCGTCAAACGGACCCCGTCGCGGTCCGCGGGGCCGGTGTTGGCTGCCGGAGTGACCGCTGGCCTCGTCATGGCCGCCCTACTGGCACTGCTCATCCTGCTGGGGAAAACGGTCAACCTGCGCCAGGTGTTCATCAATGCCTCCCCGGCCTTGTTCAACCTACTTTTGTTTCATCAGGAACTCGGGACCGGGCTTGGGCTGCTGCTCCTGGCGGGCGCCTTGATCGGTGCCTTAACGGGGCTGCTCTATCTCATGCCGAGCCTGTGGCGGCGCGCCCTGGTCACGGGGTTCTGCAGCCTGGCCGTCGTCGGCATGCTCCAGGACCTGATCGCCCCCATCATCGGCGCATGGGGGCCATTTGCTGTTCTGAGCGACTGGCTCTTCTCCGGGAACGGGCTCTCGCTGGGCGGCGGGATGGGGTTGTTTATCGCAGCCGCCGGTGCCACCGCCATCTGGTCGACTAATCGCCAGGCAGTCGGCCACCGCATTCAGCGCATGCAACCCGGGCCCAAGCGCAACCTAAAATTGACCGCGATCCTGGTCGCCGCGGTGCTGCTCTTGATCCTGCCGCATGCCCTCGGGCTTTTTTTGAGCGAAGTGCTGACCATCGTCGGTCTTTACGTTCTGCTCGGACTGGGCCTGAACATCGTCGTGGGCTTCGCCGGGCTGCTCGATCTCGGCTACGTGGCGTTTTTTGCCATCGGCTCCTACACGGTCGCGATCCTCACGTCCCCGGAGCTCGGTTTTTTCAGCCTGACGTTCTGGCAGGCCCTGCCTTTTGCGATTATCTTCGGCATCATCGCCGGCGTGATGCTGGGCATACCGGTCTTGAAAATGCGCGGCGACTACCTGGCCATCGCCACCCTCGGGTTCGGCGAAATCATCCGTATCCTGGTGCTCTCCGATGCGCTTCGGCCCTGGCTGGGCGGCGCCCAGGGCATCGGCAAGATCACCAAGGCCCAGATCGGCGAATTTGAATTCGCCTCCCCCCAAGAGGTTTATTACCTGCTGCTGGCCGGATGCATCCTGGTCGGTTTCATTTCCTGGCGACTGCGCGACTCGCGCCTGGGGCGGGCGTGGATGGCGATGCGCGAGGACGAGGACGTGGCCCAGGCCATGGGCATCAACTTGGTGGCCACCAAGCTGATGGCCTTCGCCACCGGTGCCGGTTTTTCGGCGCTCAGCGGGGCCATCTTCGCTTCGAAAATCGGATCGGTTTACCCCCACAGCTTCAACGTAATGATTTCCATCAACATCCTGTGCGTCATCATCGTCGGGGGCATGGGCAGCATGCCCGGCGTGGTGGTCGGGGCCTTTGCCCTGGTCGGCCTTCCGGAACTCCTGAGAGAGTTTGCCGAGTACCGGCTGCTCGTCTACGGAGCGGCCTTGGTCGCCATGATGCTGCTGAAGCCGGAGGGCCTGTGGCCAGAGGCCACTCATGTACGCGAGCTCCACGACTCGGCGGAAACTCAGGGACCTCCCGCAGCGGGTGCCCCAGCCGTCCCCCCCGGGTAGAAGGAACATGCCATGGCGGTAATCACCATCAAAAATATCACCAAGCAGTTTGGCGGCCTGATCGCCATCGAAAACCTGGACCTCACGGTCAAGGAAAGGAGCATCCACAGCGTCATCGGCCCGAACGGCGCCGGCAAGACGACCTTGTTCAACTGTATCACTGGGTTTTACCGGCCCGAGGTCGGGCAGATTTTCCTGGAGGAATATCCCCTGGTGGGGTTGAACCCGGACCAGGTCGTCCGCCATGGTATCGCCCGCACCTATCAGAATATCCGGCTGTTCCCTCATTTGACCGCTTTGGAGAACATCCTGGTCGGTCAGCACAGCCACTTGCATGCCAATTTTCTCGGGATCGTCTTCGGGTCGCGCGCCACCCGCCGGGAGGAGAAACGAGCGAACGAAGAAGCGTTGAATTTGTTGCGGTTCGTCAACCTGACGGGCAAGGGCGACTTTCTGGCGAAAAACCTGCCCTACGGCGATCAGCGCCGGCTTGAAATTGCGCGCGCCCTCGCGTCCCGGCCCAAGCTGCTGCTGCTGGATGAGCCCGCTGCCGGCATGAACCCGAAGGAATCCCAGGACCTGATGGATTTCATTCGCCACCTGCGCGATGAACTCAAGATCACCATCCTGCTGATCGAGCACCAAATGCGGGTGGTGATGGGCATATCCGAACAGGTGACCGTGCTCGACTACGGCAAGAAAATCGCCGAGGGCCTGCCGGCCGAGGTTCAATGCAACCCCCAGGTGATCGAGGCGTACCTCGGCAAGGGAGGTGCGGCAAAACCCTGTGCCGCTTGAGGCGCTGCCCGCAGCGAGACACTCCGCGGTAAGGATTTGGCCGCACTGTATCGAAGAAAGGAATCACGCCATGCCCATGCTGGAAGTTGAGGGCATCAATACGTATTACGGCAACATTCACGCACTCAAGGATGTATCCCTGCACGTCGAGCAGGGAGAGGTGGTCACCATCATCGGGGCCAACGGCGCCGGTAAAAGCACCATGCTCAAGACCGCCAGCGGCCTGCTGAAACCCCGCACCGGCTCGATTCGCCTGGCCGGCGAGGATATCACCCGCTTGCGCGCCCATGAAATCGTGATGAAAGGCGTGATCCAAGTGCCGGAGGGCCGGCGCGTGTTCGGCCGGCTCACGGTGAAGGAAAACCTGGAAATGGGCGCCTTCACCAGCATGGACAAGAAAAAAAATGCGGACAACCTGGAGCGGGCGTTCGCCATGTTCCCCCGCCTCAAGGAACGCAGCAAACAGGTCTCCGGGACCTTGAGCGGAGGCGAGCAGCAGATGCTCGCCATGGGCCGGGCCCTGATGGCCAACCCCAGGGTGTTGCTTCTGGATGAACCGTCGATGGGGCTGGCGCCGGTCCTGGTCGATGGAATTTTCGAAACCATCCGCCGACTGCACGCCGCCGGCACCACCATCCTCCTGGTCGAACAGAACGCCCGCATGGCCCTGCAGGTGGCCAACCGTGGCTACGTGCTGCAAAGCGGCGCCATCATTTTCAGCGATTCGGCCGCCAGCCTGGCCGATAACGAAATGGTTCGCAAGGCCTACCTGGGCGAACACTAGAAAGATTTAAAATTCGAAGCACGAATATCGAAATCCGAAACAAGCACGAAGTTCTAATTTTCGAATGCGATAAGCCCGTTTTGGATTTTGAGAATTCGATATTCGGATTTGTTTCGTGTTTCGATATTCGAATTTCGGATTTACCTGCCTCTCGCAGCTCTTTTTAGGCAATATAACTCGGTGCATCTCCAATGGATTTGGGACTCTTCCTTCGCGGCCTCATCATCGGCTTTTCCATCGCGGCGCCGGTCGGGCCCATCGGCATCCTCTGCATTCGGCGGACACTGGCGGAAGGCCGGGCCTCCGGATTCCTCTCCGGTCTGGGAGCCGCCACCGCCGACGCCCTCTACGGATGCGTGGCCGGTTTCGGCCTGACGGTCATCTCCGGATTTCTAGTCGACCAACGCTTCTGGATTCAGTTGATCGGGGGGATTTTCCTGCTGGTCCTGGGAGTCAAAACCCTCCGGTCGGCTCCGGGCGAACAAGCCGCCGCTGCCTCCGGCACGGGGCTTGCCGCAAGCTATGCGTCTACGCTTCTGCTGACGCTGACCAACCCCATGACCATCCTTTCCTTCGCCGCGATCTTCGCCGCCCTCGGCGTTGCCGAAACCGGCGGAGACTTGTCGGCGGCGGCCCTGCTGGTCCTGGGCGTGTTCATCGGCTCGGCCGCCTGGTGGCTGCTCCTGAGCGGCGGGGTCGGCCTCCTGCGCGAAAAACTCTCCGCAGGGGTCCTGCGCTGGACGAACCGGCTATCGGGAGCGATATTGCTGGTGTTCGGCATCGTCGCCGTCTGGCAGTCAGCGGGATAGAGCGGAGCGCCCCATGCACGCTGCAATCGACGAGTCCATCGTGGAAGCGGCCGTCTCCCAGGCCAAGAACTGGCAGGACCGCGCCAACGCCCTGATAGAACCCGCCGAAAAGCGCCGCAACCGGCGCCTGGCACGGCTCGTCGCCAACTCCGGCGACAAAATCATCCTCACGGCCCTCATCGACCAGTGCTTCCGGTCCCGAGACCCACGCCGCGTGGCGGATCAGCTGAGCCACCTGCTGGCGGCCCACGGCATCCCGCGCTTCTTCGCGTTGCACGAAAGGCTTCTGATCCGGCTTTTCAAACATTTCGGCCGGTTGTTGCCGGGCCGCAGCGTGCCTCGCGTCGCCGCCAAAATGCGCGCCGACAGTCGGCATATCATCATCTCCGGAGAACATGAACCGCTCGGCACCTACCTGCAGCAGCTGCGGGCTGAGGGGCTGCGGGTCAACGTGAACCACCTGGGCGAGGAGGTCCTCGGCGAGCAGGAGGCCCTGGCCCGCATGCGCACCTACCTCGCCGATCTGCGGGACCCGCGCATCGAAGGCATCGCCGTCAAGATCTCCACCATCTGCGCCCAGATCCATCCCCTGCCCTTCGCGCAGACCGTCGAGCGCATATCCGAACGGCTCTCCATTCTCTACCGCGAAGCTGCGGCCCAGGCCTACACCCGGCCGGACGGCACGCGGGTGCCCAAATCCGTCACCCTGGACATGGAGGCCTACCGGGACCTGGCGCTGACGGCGTCCGCCTTTATGCACACCTTGGACCAGCCCGAATTCCGGGGGTTCTTCGCCGGCATGGCGCTGCAGGCCTATCTGCCGGACTCCTTCGGCATGCTGCAGGAGATCACCGCCTGGGCTCAGCGCCGCATGGACGCCGGCGGCAGCCCGATCAAAGTGCGTATCGTCAAGGGCGCCAATATGGAGATGGAACGGCTCGAGTCTATGCTCTGCGGCTGGCCGCTCGCTCCCTACGACGACAAGCTCGACGTGGATGCCAACTGGAAGCGGATGCTCTGCTTCGGTCTCGATCCGGACCGCATCCGCGCCGTGCGCATCGGCGTGGCCTCGCACAACCTCTTCGACATCGCGTTTGCCTGCCAACTGGCGCGGCGCAACCAGGTGACGGAATTCCTGACGTTCGAAATGATCGAGGGGATGGCCAATCACGTGCGCCGCGCCGTACGCGAAACCGGGCTTGACCTGCTCGCCTATGCGCCGGTCGCCGAAGACCGGCACTTCATCCATGCTGTCGCCTACCTCATCCGGCGCCTGGATGAAAACACCGCGCCCCGCAACTTCCTGGCCCACCTCAACCGGCTGCGGACCGGCAGCGCCGCCTGGCAGATGCTGGCTGATCACTTCCGGATGTCGGCCCGGCGCATCCCGACCCTTAGCGAACATCCCCACCGCGTCCAGAACCGGCTGACCGAAGATCTCCGCCGCCGGCGCGGGACCTATCACGAGGGCCAGTTCCGCAACGAACCGGACACGGACTGGTCGCTGGCCGCCAACCGCGCCTGGGCCGAGGCCATCCGCCGGCGCTGGATGAAAGCAACAGGCGACGCACCGATGAGCGTCCCCCTGGCGGTCGCAGGCAAGGAGGTCGCAGGGGGCCGGCCGGTGCGCAAGTCCCTCGATCCCAATCAACTCCCGAAGACGGTGGTCGTGGCGCGCTGTGCGCTGGCCAAACCCGAGGACGTTAAACGCGCCGTCGCCGCGGCCAAGGAAGACCCGGACGGATGGCGCAAGCTGACGGCCGGCCGGCGCCACCGCATCCTGTCGGCAGCCGCCAGCGAGATTCGCAGGGCCCGCGGGGACCTGATCGGCGCGGCGGCCGCCACGACCGGCAAGCTCTTCACCGAAGCCGATCCGGAGGTGTCCGAAGCGGTGGATTTCACCGAGTTTTATCCGCACGCCGCCCGGGCGTATTTTGAAATGCGCAACCTGCGCTGCCGGGGAAGAGGCGTCGGCGTGGTGGTCTCGCCTTGGAACTTCCCCATCGCCATCCCCTGCGGCGGTATCACGGCGGCCCTGGCCGCGGGCAATAACGTGATCTTCAAGCCGTCCTCCGATGCCATCTTGGTCGGCTGGTTGCTCTGCCGATGCTTTTGGAAGGCCGGGGTCTCCCAAAACACCCTGCAGTTCCTGCCCTGCGAGGGCGGCCAAAACGGCGCCCGGTTAATCGGGCACCCGGACGTTGACTTCATCATCCTGACCGGGGGGACCGACACCGGGCTGAGGATCCTGAAGGAACGGCCCGATGCCGTGCTGGCCGCCGAAACGGGCGGCAAAAACGCGACGATCGTCACCGCCTTATCCGACCGGGAGCTGGCCGCCGGGAACGTGGTCTATTCGGCTTTCGGCAACTCCGGGCAGAAATGTTCGGCCACCTCCCTGCTGATCCTGGAACGGGAGGTCTACGACGATGCAACGTTCAAACGGCAGCTGACGGATGCCGCCGAGGCCTTCAAGACCGGCTCGGCCTGGGATTTCACCAACCGGATGGGCCCGCTGGTGCGGCCGCCACGCAGCTCTCTCAAGGAGGCTTTGACGAGTCTTGAGGCCGACGAGTCCTGGGCGCTCGAGCCACGGATGCTCGCCGGCAACCCGCAGCTGTGGACACCCGGTATCAAATGGGGGGTTCAGCCGGGGGGCACCACCCACCGGACGGAGTTCTTCGGCCCCGTGTTAGGGGTCATGCGCGCCGAGAATCTGGATCAGGCGCTGGCGCTGGCCAACCAGACCGACTACGGTCTGACCGCCGGTCTGGAGAGTCTCGACCGCCGCGAGCAGGATCACTGGAAGGAGCGCATCGCCGCCGGCAACCTCTACGTCAACCGCGGCACCACCGGCGCCGTCGTCCTGCGCCAGCCCTTCGGCGGTATGGGCAAATCCGCTCTGGGCGCGGGCATCAAGGCCGGCGGACCGCATTACGTCACCCAGTTCTTCGAAGCCGAAGAGATCGCCCCGCCCTCCGCCGGGCCGATCACAGGCGCCCACCCCCTGCACGGTCTGGCCGAGCGCTGGCAACTCAAGTTGGATTGGAACGGCTGGGGAAACGCCGCCGAGGACGTCCGCCGCACGATCTTGGCCATCCGCAGCTACCTTTATTGGGTGGAGCGCGAGTTTTCGCGGGAGATGGACCATTTCCACCTGCGCGGACAGGACAACGTGCTGCGCCATCGTCCGGTCGGGACCGTGGTCGTACGACTGCACGCGGAGGACAACCTGTTCGAAGCCCTGGCCCGCATCGCCGCCGTCCGGGCCACCGGCAACCGCCTGTGGGTGAGCATCCCCCGGCACTTGGACACGCCGGCGGCCCGCTTCCTCGGCGGTTCCGAGGGCCGCCGCCTGACCGCCACGGCCCCGGTTTTCCAGGAAACCGACGAGGACCTCGCCGCCGCCATTCCGAAGATCGACCGCATCCGCTATGCCGCCCCGGACCGGGTGCCGCCGGAAATCTTCACCGCCGCCGCCCAGACCGGCTTCTACATCGCGCGCACGCCGGTTAGGATGGAAGGCCGGCTCGAGCTCCTGCACTACTACCACCAGCAGAGCGTCTGCACCAACTACCACCGCTACGGCAATATGGGATTTCGGGCAGGGGAATTTGACGAAAATTGACGGATGGTTCTTGGAGAATATGGATTGTCAACGACGCCGGGACTTGGGAGGATGACGAAGGCCGGACCCTCGTCATTTACGATTGCGAGAAACTTAAAAGGAGTAAGTGGATGGACTCGTACATATCTATCAAGAAATCGCAAGCTAACCATTACCTAGCGACTCCTTTGTACGTTCAAAATGGAGCTGGTGAATTTGTACTTTATAAACCAGAAAACAAAAAGCTTGATTCAAAGCTATTTTTAGATGAAGGATTCCCCCCGCTTTTCATCAGTGTTGACATGAAAGAATTTGCAAAAAACGAGCTTGAAGACAAGTTAAAAAGCAGGCTAAAGAACCAGATAAAAAGTGGCAACCTCAAAATTATAAAGACAGCAATTTGCGAAATAGTACAAGAAGCAATGCAAGACCCTTTAGATGACAATCTCAATACACTGCCTGAAACCATAGAAATAATGTATTCAGAATATTCCAACACCAAAAATTTATTAAAAAACTATATAGATACAATTGCTGGCGGAATATCCTTGATTGAACATTCTGTAGACGTGATGGTCTTTTCGTTGAATTATTGCCTTTTCTGTAACTTTTCCGAAAATGATACCAAAAAAATTAGCATGAGCGCATTGCTACATGATGTGGGATTGACTCAGATACCCAAGAACATACTATCAGCTGAACAAAAGCTAAGCGAAAAAGAGTATATTGTTTATAAAACTCATCCTGCAATAGGGCATGATATCATTAAAACAATCGGTGGCATTGATTATTCTATTACCACTGGAGTGCTTGAACATCATGAACGTCTCGATGGCAAAGGATACCCAAGAGGAATCGCAAATCTGTCATTTGAAGGGCGCCTAATCGGATTAATTGATAGTTTTGACCAGTTAGTAAGCAGCGAGAAAGCTCACCGAAAGAAAAAACCGCCTTTTGAGGCCATGCAAATCATACAGACTGAAACGCTTAAAGAAGCCAAGTTTGACAAAAAAATTTTCAAGGATTTTTGTCTAAGCCTATCAGACAAACTGAGATTGACCTAACGTTTGCGTTGGCTGGATGGAGACATCTATCTGCCATTAAGGTGAATTTCCGGCAGTCTGAGAGGATTTCAATTGCCCTCCGGCAGGGCCGCCGCGAGCATCGCCGAACTCCTGCCTCCGCCCCTGGGCACGGCCCTGACCGAGAGCGTCGGCGAAATGGCGGATTTTCCGTACTGCAACACAGCCACGACAACCATCGCGACGAGATACCGCTCCCACAAAAAAGCAGCCTCGTCGGCCATAGTAGCTACATTGCAATTACATTTTAATTGACAGATTCACGCGGATTGATTTAAGAAGATTTTCCAAACATTGAAATTGGTCGCATGATTATCGACTGCTATTGAGATGATAGACCAGCTCGTTTCGGAAAGTCGCGACCGCGTGATTGTTGCTCGATCCTGCTGCTAACGCCGTGGTTTCCCGCGCGCCATTGTTCGCGGCGGGTTTCGAGACTGCTGGTTTTATTGCGTTGAAGGTACCATCACAGCCCAACCCGATAACATTCAAAAGTGGAGGGAACGATGAGAAAGGAGCAAGTCGTTTTTTTTGGTATGGCGGCAGCGTTCATCGCAGTTCTGATTTTCGCAACTCCCGTCCCGGCTCCGGCGGCGGATCCCATCAAGCTCAATTACTCCATCTTTTTTCCAGCGCCGCACAAGAACACGGTGCTTGCCACGGAATGGGCGCAGGAGGTTGAAAAACGTACCAACGGCGCCGTCAAGATCACGATGTTCCCGGGCGGAACTCTGACGCCGGCCGACAAGTGCTATGACGGCGTGGCAAAGGGCATCTCCGATATCGGCATGTCGGTGCTCGGCTATACCCGGGGCCGGTTCCCGCTGTCCGAGGTCATCGACCTGCCGTTGGGGTACAAGAACGGCCTGGCGGCCACGAAACTGATCAACGCCTACTATCAGAAGTTCAAACCTCAGGAGTTCAACGACGTCCAGGTCATGTATTTCCACGCCCACGGCCCGGGCATCCTGCACACCAAAAAGCCGGTCAAGAACCTGGACGACCTGAAGGGCTTGAAGATCGTGTGCCACGGACTGAGTGCCAAGGTGGTGGGCGCCCTGGGTGCAACCCCCGTGGCCATGCCCATGCCCGAGCGCTACGACGCGCTTCAAAAAGGCGTGGCCGAAGGCGGGGTGAACCCGATCGAGTCCCTGAAAGGTTGGAAACTCGGCGAAGTCATCAAATCAACAACGGAAAATTTCGGCTCCGCCTACAGCACCGGCTTTTTCGTCGTGATGAACAAGGACAAGTGGAAATCTTTGTCGCCGGATGTCCAGAAGGTCATCGAAGCCGTCAACCTGGAATGGATTGAAAAAACCGGCAAGGGCTGGGACGATATCGACAAGGAAGGCAAGGAATTCACGCTGTCCAAGGGCAACCAGGTCATTGCCCTGTCCAAGGAGGAAGACGAAAAATGGGCCAAGCTGGTCCGCCCCATCCTGGACGAATACGTGGCCAACATGAAGACCAAAAACCTTCCGGGGGACGAGGCCATCAAGTTCTGTCTGGAAGAACTGAAGAAGTTCCAATAGCCTACCTTCCGGGGAAAGGATGAGCTGCGTCCTTTCCCCTTTTTCGTCGCCGGCAACCGCCGGGGCGGAAAGGAGCGCGATCCGTGGAGCGTTTGTTGAACGGCGTCGGCCGGGTGAGCCGCTTTATAAACGTCATTGCCGGCCTGGCTATCACCTTCATCATGCTTTTAACGGTTCTCGACGTCATCCTGCGGTCCTTTCGGAAACCGATCGTCGGGACCTATGAGCTAGTGGCATTTTCCGGGGCTGTGGTTGTGGGCTTTGCCATTCCCTTGACCTCGTGGATGCGCGGACATATCTACGTCGATTTTTTGACCGCCAAGCTGCCAAAAACGCTCCAGTCTGTTTTCAACCTGACCACCCGCGGCATGGGGATCGGCCTTTTTCTGCTCATCGGCTGGAACCTGATCAAAATGGGCATGGACCTGCAGCAATCCGGGGAGGTGTCATTGACCCTGCAACTGCCGTTTTATCCCGTCGCCTATGGCGTCGCCGTTTCCTGCTTCGTTCAGTGCCTCGTTCTGCTGATGGACATGGTCAAGATCGCCCGGGGGGAATATGAGTGAGGTCACGGCGGGGTTGGTTGGCCTGGCAACGGTCTTGCTGCTGTTTCTGACCGGCATCGAACTCGGATTCGCCATGGCCCTGGTGGGGTTTCTGGGGTTCAGCTACATCGTTTCCTGGAAAGCCGGACTGAGCCTGCTGGCCAAGGATTTTTTCGACGTTCTGTCGTCCTACGGGTTCACGGTCATTCCGCTCTTCATCCTGATGGGCCAGATCGCCTTCAATGCCGGCATCGCCAAACGGCTGTATGCGGCGGCCTACCGGTTCATCGGCCACATTCCCGGCGGTCTGGCGATGGCCACCGTAGCCGGAGCCACGGCGTTCAAGGCAATCTGCGGCTCCTCGCCGGCAACAGCCGCCACCTTCGCCAGCGTCGCCGTTCCGGAAATGGACCATTACGGCTACGACAAAAAGCTTTCCACCGGTATCGTGGCCACGGTGGGCACCCTGGGCATCCTGATCCCGCCGAGCGTCACGCTGATCGTCTTCGGCATCATCACGGAGCAATCGATCGGGAGACTCTTCCTGGCGGGCTTGGTGCCGGGCCTGATCGTCGCCGTTTTTTTCATCTGCATCATTTACGGCTGGTGCCGGATCAATCCGGCGCTGGGGCCTAAGGGGCAGAAATCGACCTGGAAGGAACGCGTGGCATCGCTGCCCGAGGTGCTCTGGATCATGGTGATCTTCGTGCTGGTGATCGGAGGGCTGATGCAGGGCTTTTTCACCCCCACCGAAGCCGGCAGCGTGGGCACGTTCGCGGTGCTGCTTTTGTCCATCATCAAGCGCGATCTGAACTTCAGGGGCTACGTCAAATCCGTGGCCGAATCCCTGCGAACGGCCTGCATGGTGCTGATGCTGATCGCCGGCTCGGTCATCCTGGGGCATTTTCTGGCGGTGACCAAGATCCCCATGATCACGGCGGACTGGGTGGTGTCGCTGCCCTTCGACCGCTATGTCATCATGATCGTCATTTCGATCATTTATTTGGTAGGCGGGTCGTTTATCGACGATTTGGCATTCATGGTCCTGGCCACCCCCATCTTCTACCCGGTCATCATCAAACTGGGGTTCAACCCGATGTGGTTCGGGATGATCATCGCCCTGACCGTTATGGTGGGCGTCGTGATCCCGCCGGTGGCCATCAACGTGTTCGTGGTGAAGAACATCACCAAGGTGCCGTTCAACGTCATTTACAGCGGTGTCTACCCGTTTCTGCTCAGCATTCTGTTCTGTGCCGTACTGCTGTTCCTGTTCCCGACGATCTGCACGTTCCTGCCCGACCTCCTGATGAAATAAAATCCCGACCCGCGACGCGGGACGGGATTTTATTTGGACCACTCCTTCCAGTCCAGCCCCGTCTTCCGCTCCCAGTCCGAAACGAAGCGGTCGTTGAAAAAACCGTGCAGTTTCTGCAGCAAGCGCTTCCAGCCGGCAGCGTAGTCGTAGGTCAGCACGTCTTCCAGAAAAGGTACGATGTCGGCCAGCTTCTCCTTCGGCAGAAAGGCGTAGGCCTTCATGTCGTAGGAACGCTTGAGCGCTTCGGGCGTCAGCGCGTGCGCGGTCAACATCGCCACCCTGAAATGACGCCGGACGGCCACCGCCAGCAAATCAAAGCCGCGCACGCCCATGATGTCCAGAACAACCAAGTCGTAGGTGTTGGCTTCCAGCAGCGCAAGGGCGTCCTCGTAGCTCCCGGCCTTGTCGATCCGGCACCGCGGCGCATCGGCCAGCACGAGCTCTTCAAGGGACTCCAACACGTCCGGCTCGTCGTCGACAACCAGCAGCCGTTTGTCGTTCAGAATCGCCTCGGCCATAGCTTAGATTCCTCCTTCATGCCGGGCAAAAAAATCTGCCGGCGCTAGCGTCCCTTAGTTGGCGCAAGGCCACAATCCAAGATGTCGCTGACATTGATTTCGAGCATCTGGAGGCTGGCCAGGATTCGCTCGGCATTTCTGGCGACCGCCGGAAAGTCCTCCCCCAGCCGTTTGAGCTCTTCGACGGCCTGGCGGGCGCACTGGATGCTCAGGTGCATGCGTTCCATGTCGAGGGTGGGATTCATTTATTCATTCCGTTTTTTTGCCACGCAGGTCCTTGAACCGTTTCGCCTTGACCTCGTAACGCGGCAGGGTGCCGCAGCCGCAGATTTCTAGATCGTAGCGCAAATTGGTTTTCAGGCGCAACTGGTCCTCCAACTCGGACTGGATCCAGGCGCATTGGTCCTGGGCCTCCGGCAGAATTTCGACCCGGAGACGGAGGGTCTCGGAATGGCCGGTCTTATCCACGATCACCTCATATTCGTCCCCCAGACCCTTGATGCCGCGGACCACCTCTTCGATCGCGGACGGCGCCAGTAACACGCCTTTCACCTTGGTGATGTCGTCCGCCCGACCCACGACCCCGCCCCGGATCACCCGAAACGAACGGCCGCACGGACAGCGCTCGGCATCCCACTCGATCACGTCCTTGGAGTCGAAGCGCACGCACGGCTGGGCCTGGCGGTCGAAGGCGGTGACGACCATCTTTCCCCGGCGGCCCGGCTCCTCGATGATGCGGCCGGTTTCGGGATCGACGATCTCCACCAGGAACATGGCCTCGTTGACATGCAGCCCGCCGGGCTGCGCTGCGCATTCATAGGACCAAGCGCCGATCTCGGTGGCTCCCGCGTGGTCGTACACCCGGGCGCCCCAGACCTCCTCCAGACGCCGTTTAGTGCTGGGGATGCTGGCCCCGCATTCGCCGGCGCAGGTGATCTTGTTGACAGTCAACCGCGCCGGGTCGATGTCCATCTTCAAACGCGCCGTCTCCGCCATGCCCAGAAGGTAGGTCGGGGTCCCCATCATGGCGGTGGCCCGGAGTTCCTGGATTTTCAGGATGCGGGCCTTGGTGTCAAGAACCCCGCCCGGCACCACCTCGCAGCCGATTTTCTCGGCGGCGTAGTGGCCGGCCCAGAAGGCTACGAACACGTTGTACCCGAACGGGATGAAGACCCGGTCGCTGGGTCGATAGCCTTGGGCCCAGAGAATGTAGGACCAGCACTCGGCCCACCATTCCCAGTCCTGCCAGGTATCCGGCTGGTAGACGGGCTGGCCGGTGGTGCCGCTGGTCTGACGAAAAACCGTGACCTCCTCCAGCGGCACACACAAGGCGTCCCCGTAGGGGAAGGGATCCTTTCTTTGGATGTCGCGCATCATGGCTTTTTCGACCGTGGGAACTCGCCGGATGTCGTCGAAGGTTCGGATGTCCTCGGGTGAGAGGCCGGCCGCCTGGTACAGCGACCGGTGAAACTTCGAATGGATGTAGGCCCAGCGGAAGATACGTTGAAACTTTTTCAACTGAAGCTCCCGCAGCGTTTTCCGGGGCAACGTTTCCAGAACAGGGTTCCAATAAGGTTGATCGTAATTCATGCAGGTCCGTCAATGGGTTGAAGGGATATGCGCAAAATCTGTGTACCCGAGAATTCATCGGAAATCAACTCGGCCCCACGCCGAAGGCTTGACAGACAGCCCTGACAATGATGCATAATGCTTCGTACGCCGAGCCATCAGGCCACGGCGGGAAGGGGCCCGGTGACCGTTTTCAGCACACTGCTCTCCCGCTTGGAGCGGGCGCGGGAGGATCGCGAAGCAAAACGCCGGAAGGCGGCGACGCTGGCCGAGGCGATCCAGCGCGTGGTTCAGTTGAGCGCGCCGGCCGTATGCACTATGCGTGACTGCAGACGGCAGCTGCGCATCCCCGTGGAAAACGCGCTCGGCTATTTGCAGCAGGCCATCGGCCGCATCCCGGGACCGCGGCCGTTTTCACCCGCCTACTGGGACCAGGACCCGCTCCTGCAGGCGTTGTTCGTCGATGCCGAGGAGATGCAGGCCCTCTTGACGAAAAACCGCCGCCTCAAGTCTTTTTTCACCGAAATGCAGACGAACCAGGCCCATGCCCTCCTGACCGCAATCAAAAAAGAACGCACCATCTTCGGCACCGCCGTGGAGGGCGCCATCGTGCGGCGCGACGTGCCACAGACCGCCGTGGAGTTCCATGACCACCGGATCATCGATCCTTCGGCGACGGCGGAGGAAACCCGACGCGCCTTGATCGACCGCGCTTTGGACACTCTGGTGAGCCAAATCCTCGAACCCGTACTGCAGCTTCGGTCTCGCCTGGACGAGCTGAAGGAGCACCAACGCATTCTGGCAATCCAGCTCAAGATTCAGCAAACCCGCATGCAGGGTCTCGACGTCCTGAATCCGGAGACAGCCCCAACCGAACCGGCGGCGCCATCCGTCCACCCGGTGCTTTCCGGTCTCGATCGGCAGATCCGCGAGCTCGCTGCGGAATCGGACTCATCCGAGGAGTATTTGCGTCAGCTCAAAGCCGTCCTGAATGCGCCCCAGCAGGCCTTGACCGTCACCCCCATCGGCATGCGGCTCAACTGGATGGGCGTCAAGCAAGACGGTGCCAGCGGCGATGGCGAGCGCGACATCCGCCTGGCCGAAGTTGAATTTCAGAACCACTTGAAGCGGGTGGCGGTCTTCGTCCGCATCGCCCGGCGCGACTGTGTCAAGGCTTGAATCCGCCAGCCGCGAAGCGGTCCGATGCTTGACGAAAGCCCACCCGCGCGTCTATTTTGGTACTCGGAGGTGCACGCAAATGGTCGATCGCAAACCCCAAACTCCGGAGAAGATCGTCGCCGCTGCCCGGCGCGAGCGGGCGCTGAAGGAAACCACCTATCGGGAGCGGGCCCTCAAGCTCTTTCCCCACGTCTGTGCCCGCTGCGGTCGGGAACTCTCGGGCAAGCGGCTGCGCGAGTTGACCGTCCACCACAAGGACCACAACCACGACCACAACCCTCCGGATGGCAGCAACTGGGAACTGTTGTGCATTTACTGCCATGACAACGAGCACGCCCGTGATGAGGTCGCGGAGTGGTACACCGGCGCGGCGCCGGAACAAGCCGAACGGCCCTCCGCGCTCGACAGCCCCTTTGCGAAGCTGGACGACCTGCTGAAAGGGAAGAAATGAAGGTTGGATCCAAAAAAAACGATTGTCACCCGGCGCTCAAGACGGTATGAAAGGCTTTAAATCCAACTCCATGAAGAGAACGCGAATGCCCAAAAAATCCGCCGCAGGCGCACGTCAGGTGGGCCTGTACGTCAAAAAAGACGCCCGGGCGGCCGGAAAGGCCGAAGAGTTTGCGGAATGGCTGGGGGCACGAGGGATCGACGTCGTCATGAAGACCAGTCCGGTCCCGTTGGGCCGAAGCTCCGGAACCGGCCCCGTCAAGCCGCCGAAGGATCTTTTTTGTGCATTCGTTCTCGGTGGCGACGGGACCTTTCTCAGTGCCGTGCGCTGGATCGGCGATCGCGAAATTCCGCTGCTCGGGGTCAAGTTCGGCGACCTCGGATTCCTGGCCGAGATCGCGGAGGAAAACCTCTTCGAAGTGGCCGGCCGCGTCTTGAAGGGAGAATTCAAGCTCTCGCGCCGCATGCGCCTGGATGTCCAGGTCACCCGCAAGGGCAACGCACTGGTCCGCGAGACGGTCCTGAACGACATCGTGATCAACCGGGGGGCGCTGGCCCGCCTGGCGAACGTCATCACCCATATCAACGGCCACTATCTGACCACGTTCCGGGCCGACGGCCTGATCATCGCCACGCCCACCGGCTCGACGGCCTACTCCCTCGCCGCCGGCGGGCCGGTGGTCCACCCCAAGGTCCCCGGCTTTATCATCACCCCCATCTGCCCTTTCACACTTACCAACCGACCGCTCATCGTACCCGACGAGGTGGAGATCACCCTGCGCCTGGACAAGGGCTCATCAGACATTGTCCTGACCCTGGACGGCCAGACCGGCTTGAGCATCACGGACAAAGACGTGATAACGGTGCGCCGAAGTGATCATCCCCTCAATTTGATCCTGCTGCCGGATCGGCATTACTTCGACGTTTTAAAAGCCAAGCTCAGATGGAGCGGTGGAAGGGTTTAGCGGCTGGTTGGATGACTGTAGTAAACGGCAGCCCATCGCCGATTCATTGGACGAAGTCCCCGAACCCGGAGAAATAAATGAAATACCTGTCTATCCTCCTCATGCTCGCCGTCATGCTTTCCTGCGCATCGCAGCCGCCGCCGGCCCCCAAGGGCGGTCCGGTCCTGTCGCCCGAACAACTTGAGCCAGGGCCGTTTCCCCAGGATTATCAGATACGAATCATCTCCTGGCTGCGGATGAATTCGGATGTTCCCGACGCTGTCAAGGTGTTGTCCATCGAGCTGCCCCGGCCGAAAGCGGCCGAGGCGGAGGTGCCGGACAGGAACCTCCGGCAGGGGGAAGCGGTCTGGGAGTCCATGGTGATCACCCAAGGCTTCCGCGGAGATCCTCCCGGGCCCACTTATCACCGGTTTTACTTCAAAGACGGCGTCATCCGCTCGGTGGATCTGAAATAAAACCGCCGAGCCGCAGCACCCGATGCCGATCCGGCGCCCGGTCGCTTTCAATTCTTACGGCCGTCCGTTGGCCCTGAAGGCCGTGGGCGCGTGTAGGCGGCAAGACCGTACCATGCCAGACATGCGGCCTGGAGCACCCAAAGGATGGCAAAGCTGGCCTGGTAGCCCTGAGGCGCGTAACGGTCTGCCGTCGTGAGGGGAAACCAGGCGATGACGACGCCGATGCCCCATTGGGCCGCGAAGGTAGCGAGGAAGACGATCACATTGAGGCCGGTGCTGACACGGCCGGCAAGCTGCGGCGGAAAGCTCATGGCGAGCGCCGGATACGCAATGACCCCGGCCGTGCCGATGAACCCGAACAGGATCCACAGCCCGGTGGCCCAGCTCACCGGTGCGACCATGAGCAGGGCCTGGACGACCATGAAAAGAAACATCCCCCCCACCGCGGTCGTCATCGGCTGAATGCCCGCCTGATTGAGCCGCTCCGTAACCAAACCAACGATGACATAACCGGCCGTCATGGCCGCCGACGTCCAGAACAGCACCACGGCGATACCGGTGCGGTCCATGCCGGCCATGTCCCTCAACCAAGGGCCGGACCACAAGCCGTAGACGGACATGAACGCCACCTGGGAGAGGACGGTCAGCGGTGTTATGCGCCAGAACAGGGCGCTGGCAAAAACCTGGCCGATGCCTTTGATCGGATCACTCAAGCGCGTGGCGCCCGCCTCCTGGCGCTTCTCGGGCACGACCCAAAATATGAACGCGGCCGCAGAGGCGCTGGCGGCTGCCAGCAGAATGAACACCCCGCGCCAATCCGTGTAGCCCAGCGCCAACTCCACCGGCAGGGTCGCCGAAAGCGCCCCGAAGCCGCCGGCTGCCAGATGCAGCCCGTTGATGCGCGGCCATTGATGCGCCGGGAACCAGAGGGTGTAGGCCTTGATGGCGGCCATATAGCCGGAGGAAACCCCCAGACCGATCAGGGCACGGCCCAAGGATAAGCCCATGATGCTTTCGGCGATACCGAAAACGAGCGCCCCGGCCGCGGCGAACACCAGCAGGCCGGCTCCGATGCAGCGCGGCCCGAATCGGTCCAGCAGGACCCCCAACGGCAGCTGAAAGGCGGCGAACGAGACGAAATAAACGGACGTCAGCAGCCCCAAATCCGACGGGCCGATCTGCAGGTCAGCCACCAGGTTGGGCGCAATGACGGCGTTGACCACCCGGAACAGATAGGAGAGGAAATAGGCGAGCGCAAATGGGATCAGAATGCGCAGCCGCGTCAACTTCGAAGCCGTCATAGCTTCAGCACATCCGGATGGAAGGCGAGCGTGGCGAAGTGGTCTTCGACGGTTTCGGCCCGGCGGATCAACTCTACCGACCCGTCGCAGCGCAGCAGCAGTTCTTGCGGCCGCAGCTTGCCGTTGTAGGTGAACCCCATGGCGTGACCGTGAGCGCCGGTGTCGTGGATCACCAGCAGGTCGCCCTCCGCAATCGGCGGCAGCTCGCGCTGGATGGCGAACTTATCGTTGTTTTCGCACAACGAGCCCACCACGTCCACCGCTCCGGCCGGATTCTGACCCAATTTTTTAGGTACCGTGATGTGGTGATAGGCGCCGTACATGCCCGGCCGCATGAGGGCCGACATGCAGGCGTCGACACCGACGTAGGTACGGTAGATGTCCTTGCGGTTGATCGCCGTGACGACCAGCGCGCCGTGAGGTCCGGTCATGAAACGGCCGCTTTCCATATAAAGCCGCGGCATGTAGCCGTGTTTGGCCTCAAACCGGCGGAACAACTCCGTGACCTCGGCCCCCAATGCCGCCAGATTGAGCGGTTCGTCCGCCGGACGGTAGGGAATTCCCAGGCCTCCGCCCATGTTCATGAACTCGAAGCGGATGTCGAGCTCCTGCGATACCCATTCGATCAGCTCAAACAGCATCGCCACGGTCTGCACCATGAAACCGTAGTTGCGTTCGTTGGAAACCACCATGGTGTGGATTCCGAAGCGCACAGCGCCGCGGCCGATCGCCCGGCGGTAGGCCTCGACGACCTGGTCGTGGGCCAGCCCGTATTTGGCCTCGACCGGGTTGCCGATGATGGCGTTGCCCGTGCGGCGCGGGCCCGGGTTGTAGCGGAAGCAAATCTGCTCCGGGAACTGCGGGACTTTCGGCACCAGGCTGATATCGTCCAGGTTGAGGATGCAGCCGCCGTCGCGTGCCGCCGTCGCGAACTCGCGCTGGTCCGTGTTGTTGGATGTAAACATCAAGTCCTCGCCGCGCGCCCCGATGCGTCGGCCGAGCATCAGCTCGGGCGCCGAACTGCAGTCGAACCCGAATCCCATCTCGCGCATGATCGCGAGAATGCGGGGGTTGGGAAGGGCTTTCACGGCAAAGTACTCTCGGAAGCCCGGCACCTGAGCGAAAACGTTCTTCAAGGTCTCCCCCGTTTGGCGGATCCCCGCCTCGTCATAAATGTGAAACGGGGTGCCGAAATGGGCGGCCACCTGATCCAGGACGGGGTAGAGCCGCCTTTCGAAATCGACAGACATCGGCATGTTTCAAGTTCTCCTTTTCTTCAGCTTCTGGATGGCGGAATCATCTAGAGGAATGCGCGCAGTTTCTTTGTAGGTATGCAATGCAACCACGGTGCGGGTGGACCTTACCTGAGGTATGGCCGCAATCCTCTCGCGGCGCACCCGCTCCAGGTGGGCCGTGTCGGACACCCGGAGCTTCGCTAAAAAACCATCTTCGCCGGCCACGTAGTGGACTTCCTGCACGTCCGGAATGGCAGTCAACGCCTTGCCCAAACCCGACTGGTCGCTGCCCGGTTGCGGCCGGATGAAAACGAACGCCACCAAGCTGCGGCCGAAACGGGTGGGGTTGAGGCGGACTTCGTACCCGTCGATGATACCCTGCTTTTCCAGCTTGCGCACCCGCTCCAGCACGCCCGACGGTGCCATGCCCACCTGGCGGGCCACTTCGATGTTTGGAACTCTTGCTTTCTCTTGAAGAATCTTTAAAATCTTCAGGCTGACATCGTCCATATCGTCACCCTTGATATATTTACTATTTAATCGATATTTACGATAGATATTTTATAAATTGTAATATGTCAATTATAAAATTCATAAAAATATATAAAATTAAGAATAATTGGCAGTGGGGCGGCGGAACCGAAAATGACGTCAACCGAACCTGCCCCCCTCGTGGAGGCACGGCGGCACGCATGGGCGGGCGGATCCGAGACATCCGCATATTGACTTTCGCCGCACTCACAGGGTAGATGGGAGAACGTTGATCCTGGAGCTCCGTAAATTTATATCAGAGTAGCCAAGCCTTTTCCGGCGCGGTCCGGCGGTCGCCCGCCGTCGCTCGGAGAGTATGCAACACGCGTTGACGGAGCGGGCCGCCGGCTCCACCCGAACCCCGCCGATGGAGGACATCGATGCCCAAGTTGAACCTAGACGATCTGAAACGCATCAAGCAGGAAACCTCAAACGCCATGGCGCTTCGCCTGGGCCGACCCCGGGCAACGATCACCGTGCACATGGGGGACTGCGGTATCGCTGCCGGAGCCCGGGAGGTGATGCAAACCCTGCTTGGCGAGGTTGCGGACTCCAATCGCCCCGATGTCCAGGTGCTGGCCGCCGATTGCATCGGCCACTGTGCCAGCGAACCGAATGTCACCGTTGGGGTCGAGGGAGCCGAACCCGTCGTCTATCAGAAGATGGATCCTGCCAAGATTCAGCAGGTTTTTCGACGGCACATCCTTGAAGGCGAGGTCCTGCGCGAATGGGTGTTGAGCCGATAGAAAGAACCTTCTCATGCGTTCCGGCCCTCCAATGACTCCCCACGACTTAAAACCCCTGCCCCAACCGCTTCGCCCGATCTGGCTGGACGAAGCGGACGGCGACGTGAAGGTCATCGACCAGCGGCGGTTGCCCCATGAATTCATCGTCCAGCCGCTTGCGGACCTCGATGACGTCATCCGGGCCATCTCCACCATGGTGGTACGGGGAGCGCCTCTCATCGGCGTCACTGCCGCATACGGCATGGTCCTGGCGGCGCGCCAAGCGGCCGCGCAGGGCCTGGGAATCGATTATCTGGAAAGCGCAGCCCGGCGGCTTCAGGCCGCGCGACCGACTGCGGTGAACCTGGGCTGGGCCGTGAACCGCGTCTTGAAAGCGTTGGCGACCGGAGCCGGTGGCCGGGAGCGGGTCGCTCAAGCCCGGAATGCCGCGGCGGCCATTGCCGAGGAGGAGGTCGAAAACTGCCGCAAGATCGGCGCCCACGGTTCGCCGATCATCGAAGCGATCAGCCGCGGCCGCAATGGAAAAACCGTTCATGTCCTGACCCACTGCAACGCCGGGTGGCTGGCCTGCATCCAATACGGTACGGCGACCGCCCCCATCTATGCAGCCGCCGAACGTGCCATTGACGTTCATGTGTGGGTGGATGAAACCCGGCCGCTCAACCAGGGCGCCCGCCTGACGGCCTGGGAGCTCGGCCAGCGTGGGCTTCGGCACACGGTCATCACCGACAACGCCGGGGGGCATCTCATGCAGCGGGGGCAAGTGGATTTGGTCATCGTCGGCTCCGATCGGACCACGGCCGGCGGTGATGTCGCCAACAAGATCGGCACCTACCTCAAGGCGCTCGCCGCCCGCGACAACGGGATCCCTTTTTATGTCGCTCTGCCATCCAGCACGTTCGACTGGAATTTGACCGACGGCGGAGGCGACATCCCCATCGAAGAACGCGACCCGGACGAAGTGCGCTACGCGGAGGGATGGGACGGAACCGGGCAGCGCCGCGTCCGGTTGTGCCCGGAGCAGTCGGCGGCCGCCAACTATGCGTTCGACGTGACCCCGGCGCGGCTGGTTACCGGTCTCATCACCGAGCGGGGCATCTGCCGGGCCACAGCCCTCGATATCGGCCGGCTATTTCCGGATAAAGTGAAGCAGACTGTTCCGGTATCTGGGTAGATGGGCATTTGGGTATGTTGCCAAACACCAAATACCAAATACCCGAAAACCCAAACACCTGAACAACTAAATACCCAAACACCCGACTCCATGCTGACCGATCTCGAAAAAAAAATCATCTCCTCCATTCAGCAGGACATGCCCGTCATGGAGAGGCCCTATCGGCAGATTGCGCGCCGCATCGGGCTATCCGAGGATACCCTGCTGGAAACCCTGCGCCGTCTCTGCGAGCGCGGGATCATCCGGCGTTTCGGCGCCACCCTGCGCCACCAGCGCACGGGGTACCGGGCCAATGCCATGGCGGCCTGGCGGGTCCCGGAAATCCGCATCGAGGAAGTCGGCCAGATGATGGCATCCTTCCGGCAAGTGTCGCACTGTTACCGGCGCAACCCAACTCCGCAATGGGCTTACAATCTTTACACGATGATCCATGCCGACGACGAGGCCGCCTGCCGCGCGACCGCTCGCCGGATGGCGCGGGCCGCCGCCGTGGACGACTACGCCCTGCTTTTCAGCCGAGAGGAGCTCAAGAAAACCTCGATGGTCTATTTCGCCACGGACGATGAAGAATGACGCGCCTCACATCCTTCTCATCAACCCCTGGATCCACGACTTCGCCGCGTATGACGTTTGGGCCCGGCCGCTGGGGCTTCTGACCCTGGCCGCCATTCTCCGGCGGCACGGCTGCCGGGTGTCCTACATCGACTGCCTGGACCGCTTCCACCCCAAGGCGCCGGGGACCGATCCGCGCGCGCGCCATGGCCGTGGCCCGTATCGCAAGACCCGGCTCCCGAAACCCCGTCAGTTTCCGGACGTACCCCGCCACTTCGCGCGTTACGGGATCGAGCCCGCTTGGTTCCGGCTGGATCTCGGCCAGGTCGGGCGTCCGGAACTTATTCTGGTCACCTCGGCCATGACCTACTGGTACCCGGGGGTCCGCGAAACCGTGGCGACGGTGAGAGACGTCTTTCCGGAGACGCCGGTGGTGCTTGGAGGCACCTATGCGACGCTCTGCAGGAACCACGCCCGCTCATCATCCGGGGCCGATGAAATCTTTGCGGGATCCGCCGAGGCGGCCCTGCTGCATCTTGTGGAGGGTTACACCGGCTGGACAGCCTCGCCGGCATTCAACCCCGACCAGCTTGACACCTATCCCTTTCCGGCGTTCGATCTCCAGCATCAGATCCCCTTTGTGCCGATGCTGACCACTCGCGGCTGTCCCTTCGCCTGCGCTTACTGCGCCGCACATCTCTTGGAACCCCGCCGGCTGAAACGCAGCCCGGAGTCGGTTATGGCGGAATTGACCCATTGGCGCCGCCGGGGCGTGACCGACTTCGTGCTCTACGACGACGCCTTTCTCGCGGACCCCGAAGGCCATGCCCTGCCGGTGCTCGAGGCGGTTGTGCGCAGCGGCCTTGGGTTGCGCTTCCACACCCCGAACGCCGTGCATATCCGCGGCATCACGGCCGAAACGGCCCGGCTCATGTTCAAGGCCGGCTTCACCACCTTGCGGCTGGGCTTGGAGACCGCCGATTTTGAAAACCGCGATCTGGATCGTAAAGTGACGGCTGCGGAGTTCGACCAAGCGGTTCGATGCCTCAAGCGCGCCGGATTCAACCGGCGTCAGATCGGCGCCTACCTGCTGGTGGGTCTGCCCGGACAGGCGCCGGCGGCCATCGCGCGATCCATCGACACGGTCAAACGCGCCGGCATCACCCCGATCCCGGCCTATTATGCTCCGATCCCGGGCACCGCGCTGTGGGATCGAGCGGTGGCGGCCTCGCGCTACGACCTAGCCGAGGACCCGCTTTGCACCAACAACGCCGTTCTGCCCTGCCGCCGGGAACCGTTCGATTGGCGCTGGCTGTCGGAGCTGAAGCAGCAGGCGGGCGGCGCCTGATGGCCCGGCCCGGGAATTGACAGCCAAGTGTCTTTTAAAAAATTAGATGTTTTTAAATATTTGTTTTTATTTGGTTTTAATGTGTTGTACCGCTTGATAATATTCCTTGTTGTGTAAGATATTGCAAAGCGGGTTACATGCTCAAAGCATCCTACCAAGCAAAAAACCAATCAAAAAAGGCGCTCGACACTCTGAGCGCCCTTTCTGTTTTCTGATACCGTCGGCTTAGACTCAATCTGTAGGGTATGCGTCCCTTATCGCTGAAAGGACGTCCCTCGAAGAACATTCTTTTGTGAGGAAACTATGCGCCCCTATCTCTTTTGCTATCAGCATGATGCTCTCCTTTGAGTGCATCGAGAGAATGATCACGCGTGTCTCGGGAAAATTGGCACTAATGAATCGGGTAGCAGCAAGCCCGTTCATTAGAGGCATGTTGATATCCATCAGAATGATATCAGGCTGGTCCTCATCAGCGATACCTATTGCGTCAAGCCCTGTCTCGCCTTCAGCGATTATCGAAAAGTCGCTTTGTCTCTCTAAGAGGCTTCGTAGACTCTTCCGAAAAATCTCCGAGTCATCTACTATGGCAATGCGGATCGGTTTCATGGGGAAAGTCCGATATTATAAGCCTACCATTCAATAATTTCAGACAAAATAAGGTAAATCCTGTATTTTGCTTTACGGAATACCCAAACAAAGCATGAAAAGACCGGGAGACCACGGCAACCAACGGTATTTTGACGCTGTTGGGTTGATCTGGTATGCTTTTGGTATCTTGAACTAAGGGGATCTTATGAACTGAGCCCGGGAACTGATGGCGCATTGCTGTTGGACCGGGCTTTTTTTATCTGTTCACTTTGGTGATTTCATCGAAGTATCACCAAAGCGCCAAATCGGTGATATATCCCTGCGCTGCCATTTAACACCTTGCATTTAGTGATTTTTTGACCCGAAGCAGTCCGAAGGAATAAGGAGAAGGTTAGCGCTTCCACTCAGAATCAAGCGCTTTCATGTGTTGTTTTTCTATCAGGCGAGGTAGATTTTGAGCCCTAACAACGGGTTCCTGCCGATGGTCCTGCCTCCGCTTGGCTTTGGCAGTCCTGCGGCTGAACCTGGCCGTTAGACTGGTCGTCTTTATCGCTCAGAGGTCGAATCAAAGCCGATGCTGATGGGCAACAGTTTTTTGAAATAAGGAAATATATTCCTCTTTGGAAATCGATAGCAAGATTGAAGTATGCGGTAAGCAGCCGGCTCTTGCCAAAACGAGTCGCTGCGGTCAGTTGCTTTGAAAATGCCATACTTGATAGGATAATGGTTAGAATATATCATAATATTATATAGTTGTCAAATGTTCCGAGAATTGACAGCCATCCCCCCGGCCGCCTATAGTGCGGCCGGGCTCAAGGAAATGCCGGTCATCGCGCCGGTGCGGGCTCGACCCGCCCCGGCGCGCAACCGCCGCCCTCCCGAAAACCAGCACCCTTAGGAGAAGCCTAACCATGCTGCACCTGACTGCCGCCGACCTCAAACGCCAGAAGATCAAAATCCTCTTCATCCCCGTTTGCGAGGACAAACCCATCCACTCCGATGCCACAGTCTCGGCCCTGGTGGACCGCGCCATGGCCTTTGAAGAATTCAAGGGGAAAAAGGATCAGGAGCTCACCCTCTACCACCCTCCAGGATGCTCGGCCGAACGGGTGGTCTTCAGAGGGATCGGCAAAATCGAGGTGCTCGAAGCTGAAACGCTGCGGCAGATGGCCGGAAGAAGCGCCAAGCGCTGCATCCAGTCGGGAATGGCACGCCTGTGGCTGGTGGCGCCGGATCCGGCCGCCTCCGGCATCGCCGCGGCCGACGGGTTGCAGGCGCTCATGGAAGGTGCTTTTTTGGGCAACCACCTGTTTGACCGCTACAAAGCGAAGAAAGAAAAAAAGCCGCTGGGCCGAATCGATATCCTCGTGCCGTTCAAACCGACTGGCCGCCTGCGCCGCCTTCCGGCCGAAATCGAGACGGTCTGCAGCGCCGCCCTGATGGCGCGGGAATGGGTCAACCTGCCTTCCAACGCCAAGCCGCCGGAGGCGCTCGCCCAGCTCATCGCAGCCGAAGCCAAAGCGCGCAAGCTGGCGGTGGAGGTGTTCCAGGAAAAACAGCTGCAGCAGAAAAAAATGGGAGCGCTACTGGCAGTCGCCGCAGGCAGCAGCAACCGGCCCGCCATGGTGGTTCTCCAATACAACGGCGGAGACCGCCGGCCGCCGGTGGTCCTGGTGGGCAAGGGGGTTACGTTCGACTCCGGCGGCATTAACCTCAAGACCGGTGAATCCCTGCCCGATATGAAGGGCGACATGGCCGGGGCGGCCGCGGTGGCCGCCACGCTGACGGCCGCCGCCGGGCTGAAGCTCAAGCGCCGCCTGGTCGGCGTGATCCCGCTTGTGGAAAACATGATCTCGGGCCGGTCCACCCGGCCCGGGGATATCGTCAAAACGTTCTTGGGCAAGACGGTGGAAATCGGCAACACGGACGCGGAAGGCCGGCTGATCCTGGCCGACGCCATGGCCTACGCCGAGCGGCGGTTCAAACCCGAAGTAATGATCGATTTGGCCACCCTGACGGGCGCTTGCGTCGTGGCGCTGGGCGAGAAAATCGCCGGGGTTTTCTCCAAAGACGAGGCTCTCAGCGAAGGCCTCGTGGCGGCGGGACGCCGCACCCATGAGCGCTGCTGGCCCCTGCCCCTTCCCGAGGACTACAAGGAGCTTCTGAAGAGCTCGTATGCCGACATCAGCAACATGCCCAGCAGCCGCTACGGCGGCGCGATCTCGGCGGCCCTCTTTCTCTCGGAATTCGTCGGCCCGACGCGCTGGGCGCACATCGACATCGCCGGCCCGGCGTTCCACAAGAAGGAAGACGCCTACTGCGGCCCCGGCGGCACCGGCTTCGGGGTGCGGCTGCTGGTGGATTGGCTGATGAACCTATCCTGAAAGGACACAGCGATGCCGCCGTTTAAACCGCTCGATCCGGATTTCGAATCCCGCATCCGATCCAGCTTTGGTGCTCAGCAAGTCATGCGAACGATCAGAGCCAGCCTGAGCCATATCCACGCCGGGGAGGTCCACATCCAGCTTCCGTTCAGCCCGGCCTTGACCCAGCAGCATGGCTACCTCCATGCCGGCATCGTCGGCATCATCGCCGACAGCGCCTGTGGATACGCCGCCTACACCTTGATGCCCGCCGACTCGGAGGTGCTGTCGGTCGAATACAAGGTCAATTTCCTTTCACCCGCCGCGGGAAAGATGTTTGTCGCCATCGGAAAGGTGGTTAGACCGGGCCGCACCCTGACCGTGTGCACGGGCGAGGTGTGGGCGCACTCCGACGCTGAACGCAAACTCGTCGCCACCATGCAGGCGACCATGATCGGCGTGTCCAAATGATCTCAAAGAGGGCCGCCACGGAACGCGATGTTGCCGAAAAGCGGGGAAAATTTTAATCATCAAAAAGCCCGGTCCCGGCAGGACCGGGGTTTTTGATTCAGAACTCTTGGGCGCACAGCCACCATCTGGATTCACCGATGAGAGCATGGCTCTTACACGTCACTGTAAGGTTTTAATAATAACCAGCGTGGCATCATCTTCTCTTTTAGCGCTCCCCTGGAACGAAACCTGGGCGGATAAAATGCGGTCCAGAATTTCGTTAGCGCTCTTCTGATGGTAGCGGCGCACGGCTTCATATACCGCCTCTTTACCGAACCGGTTTCCCTTCAAGTCGGGTGCCTCCCAAACCCCATCGGTTCCGAGCAGGATGACCCCCTCCCGCGAAAGCATGACCCCCTTTTGCTCCTCGTAGTTGTATCTTCCATCCACGCCCAGAGGCATTCCCGATCCGCCGAGTTCCTGGAACGAATCGCTTGTGGGATCATATAAAATGGCGGGATCATGCCCGGCCCGCACCCAGCTGAGTTCCTTGCTGGCCGTGTCAATTATCAGGAAAAACAAGGTCACAAAATCGCCGGATGGTTCGATATCCTGAACGATCTGGCGGTTTACGTCGGAAATGATTTGGGCCGCGCTGCCCGGATGAAAGGCTCTCTGTCTCAACGCGGATCGAATCCCAATCTTGCCGACGGCGTGGTTGAACGAGCCCTTGATCAGCCCGCGCATATCCTCTCGCCCCAGCCTGCAAACCGGCAACTGGCAGCACTATGTAAACGAGAATATCATCATTGATGCGTCGAGTTTGCATCTCTGTTCGTTCGGCATCCGGAAAGGATAATGGTTGGGCATCTGGATAGAAGCTATCGCGGTAGGACATATTTACCATCGACAAATTGCCCTTCCAGTCGCTCCCCGTTCGGAAATGTCATGACTCCACTGCCGGACCGCTCACCGTCTAGGAAATCCCCCGTGTACACTCTTCCGTCGGGATAGGATAGGATCCCTTTCCCGGAGCGCTTGCCGCGAATGAAATCGCCCTCGTACCGCCGGCCGCTAGGCCAGGTCATAATCCCCTTGCCATGCCTCAAACCACTTTTAAACTCGCCAGTATACACCCGGCCGTCTGCGTACTTCATTGTCCCTCGGCCGTTGCGCTCAAGAAACTCCCACTGACCGATATAAACTTGGCCGTTCGGGTAGGTGAAAGTTCCCTCGAAAACTGAATTGTCGCGGAACCGCCCCTTCAGAGTCCGGCCGAGCGGCAAAGTCATATAGCCTTCCCCGTCGAGTTTCCCGTTCTTGAACTCGCCGGTGTATTTGTGCCCGGTGGAGAAAATCTTTGTGCCTTTGCCGTTAACGCAGTCTCCTTCAACACATTGATCGGCGATTGCGCGAACCGGCAGGAGGATAAGCCAAATGAAAACTAAGGAAAAATTTATTATTTGTCGCTTTAAGTGTACTTCACCCCAAGGCCGTTTAGAAGAAAGCACACGATCTTTGGATAGGCGATCAAAAGGTTGGCATAGATTCCCAAAATCCATGTTGTTTGGGTGAGGATTGAACTCGGCATGTATTCTCATCGGGGCCTCCTATTATGTCTTCTTCCTTCGCAGGAATAACCGCTGACAGGCTTCGAATCTTAATCAACCGTTACATATTTCAACCCAGTGGCGTAGCAAATCTCGTCGTCGACTGAGAGGGGTTTCGACCACCTTACTTGCACCAGGGTCTGGGAACGGAGTCCGGCGTCCATGGAACTCTCCGAAAAACAGCCGGTGACCCGGACAACTACAATCGTTCCGACTTTCACATGTTCTTTTAATCAATCGCTGCCTCCCCCCAGGGCCGCGTATAAATTGACCTGGTTGTTATACTTGAGAAAACGGGTGGCAATCAGCTCCAATTCGGAGGCATACATGCTGCGCTGCGCGTCGAGCACATTCAGATAGATGTCGATTCCCTTAGCCTTACCTGAACGACCTCAATAGCGTCTTACCCCGCCGCGGCGGGGATTTATCAGAAAGTAACTTGGCTGATGTTTGCGAATCGGGTATTGACGAATCGGTAGCCGGAACGTGGAGGCCGAATCGTCATTGGTGCTTTATGCCCGATCAATAGCGTGGTCCGGGAGCTGGCGTTTTTATCACTGGTGAAGCCTCGCCCTGCGGCGGGGCTATCCCGTTTGGAAGAGAGCCGTATACGACAGCTCCCCGTCCGGTCCTGCCGATTCTTTTTACGGAGGACGGAGCGATGCGCACACGTAAGCCACCCAGACCCAGGAAGATGAAGCTGCCCAAACACCTGCAACACATCAACCCGCATGCGGCCGGCATTGACATTGGCAGCCGGAGCCATTTCGTCGCGGTGCCCGAGGGCAGCTGCGAGCAGCCGGTGAGGGAGTTTACCAGCTTCACCGACGATTTGCACCGGATGGCCGATTGGCTGCTGGCGTGTGGAGTGACCACGGTGGCCATGGAGTCCACCGGCATTTACTGGATCCCGGTCTTTGAGGTTCTGGAGAGCCGGGGGTTGGAGGTGCGGCTGGTCAATGCACGGCATGTGAAGAACGTGCCCGGCAGAAAGAGCGACGTGCTCGACTGCCAGTGGCTGCAACGGCTTCACAGCTATGGGTTGCTCGAAGGGGCGTTCCGCC
>Ga0105105_10000094_pt1 | contig 40092 bp, 34 predicted proteins | sample PPLLaktember2015_4_FD_79108 | JGI IMG/M metagenome (GOLD analysis project Ga0105105, IMG submission 79108) | Freshwater sediment microbial communities from Prairie Pothole Lake near Jamestown, North Dakota, USA - PPLs Lake P8 Core (1) Depth... | ecosystem: Environmental > Aquatic > Freshwater >...
ACGATCAGGAAGATCATCAGCGCCGCCAGCACATCGTGCCGGCCGAGCACGGGAGGCGGCGGCGGTGCCGGCAGGGCCACGATTCGGGCGCGGATCGCCTCCAGCTCCGCCGGGGAGACCCGTCCCGCCGCCCTCACCGTCCCGCCGCCACCGCCGCCGGGTCCCAGCCGCCGCCCAGCGCCCGATACAGCTGGATCACCGACCCGTAGGTCGCCGCCGTCGCCTGCGCCAGCTGCAGCTCCGCGTCGAACAGCACGCGCTGCGAGTCGAGCACCTCGAAATAGCTCGAGATCCCGTTCAGGTAGCGCAGGTCGACCAGCCGCAGCCGCTCCTGGCTCGACGCGACGATCCGCTCGAGCGCCTCGCGCTGCTCGCGCCGCCGCTGGAAGCCGGCGAGCGCGTCCTCGACGTCGCGCAGCGCGCCCTGCACCGTGCGGCCGTAGTCCTCGATCGCGATCCGCTGCCGGGCGGCCGTCGCGTCGAGGTTGGACTCGAGGCGCCCGCCGGTGAAGATCGGCAGCGTCACCCCCGGCGTGACCGACCAGGCCGCGCGGTCGGCACCCAGCAGCTGCGAGAGCTGCGGGCTCACGACGCCGAGGAAGCCGCTCAGGGAGATCGAGGGCAGGAAGGCCTTGCGGGCGGCGTCGACGTCGGCCTCGGTGGCGGCCATCGAGCGTTCGGCGGCGATGATGTCGGGCCGGCGGCGCAGCAGGTCCGACGGCAGCCCGGCGGGCAGCACGGTGGGCACCGGCATCTCGCGCAGCCCCTGGGTGCGCGCGATCGGGCCGGGGTTGCGGCCGAGCAGCAGGGACAGCGCGCTCTCGCCGAGGCTGCGCCGGCGCTCGAGGTCGGCGATCGCCTGGTCGGCCTGCGCGAGCGAGGTCTCGGCCTGCGTGACGTCGACCATCGAGACCACGCCGGCCTGGAAGCGCAGCCGGATGAGCCGCAGCGAGTCGCGGCGCGAATCGCGCGTGCGGCGCGAGACGGCGAGCTGCTGGTCGATCTCGAGCAGCTCGAGCCAGCTGCCGGCCACCGACGCGACGAGGCTGACCTCGGCCGCGCGGCGCTGCGCTTCGGTCGCCTCGACATTGAGGCGGGCGGCATCGACCTGCGAGCGGATCCGGCCCCAGAGGTCGATCTCCCAGGTCGGCATCGCGAGACCGGCCGAGTAGCTCTCGCCGCTGCGGTTGCGGTTCGGGTCGAGCGGCGTCGGGCCGCGCTGCGCGGTCGCGCTCGCGTCGGCGGCGATCGTCGGCACCAGCGCCGAGCGCGCCAGGCCGTACTGCGCGCGGGCGAGCTCGATGCGCTCGGCGGCGATCCGCAGGTCGCGGTTCGCGCGCAGCGCCTCGTCGATCAGCGCCGGCAGGTCGCCGTAGGCGAAGAAGGTCCGCCACGACTGGTCGGCGAGGCTCGAGCCGGACGCGCTCGGCGACTGCCAGGCGGGCGGCGTCGCGGGGGCGCGGTCGGCGGGCGCGGCGGGGGCTGCGGGCGGGCTCAGCATCGAGCAGGCCGACGCGAGCGCAGCGGCGGCCAGCGCCGCCGCGAGGCACGGTCGGGTGGGCGCGCGCCTCGGGCGGGCGGGCGCGATCCTCGGTGCGTTCATCGGTGCGTTCATCGACGCATCCAGGGGCGCGTTCATGCGTGCCCCCCGCCGTGCGGCGCGGCCGGCACGGTCGCGGCCGCCCCGTCCCCGGGCGGCTTCGCGACCGGCGGCGGCCGCTTGCCGCCCATCCAGGTCGTGACCAGGAAGTAGAACAGCGGCGTGAAGAACACGCCGATCAGCGTCGCGGCCAGCATGCCGCCCAGGATGCCGGTGCCCACCGAGTGCTGGGTCGCGGCGCCCGCGCCGTCGGCCTTCACCAGCGGCAGCACGCCGAGGATGAAGGCCAGCGAGGTCATCACGATCGGGCGCAGCCGCTGGCGGCCGGCGTCGATCGCCGCGTCGAGCGCGCTCATGCCGGCCTCGTACTGCTGCTTGGCGAACTCGACGATCAGGATGCCGTTCTTGCCCGCCAGGCCCACCAGCGTGATCAGCGACACCTGGAAGAACACGTCGTTCGGGCTCGCACGCAGCAGCAGCGCGATCAGCGCGCCGAGGATGGCGATCGGCACGATCAGGAACACCGCCACCGGCAGGCTGAAGCTCTCGTACAGCGCCGCGAGGAACAGGAACACGAAGATCAGCGACAGCACGAAGATGCCCGTCGCCTGGCCGCCGGCCACGCGCTCCTGCAGCGACTGGCCCGACCACTCGAAGGTCGTGCCCTCGGGCAGCTTCTCGGCGGAGATCGCCTCCATCGCGAGCAGCGCCTCGCCGGAGGCGCGGCCCGGCGCCGGCGCGCCGTTGAGCTGCACCGACGGATAGCCGTTGTAGCGGGTCAGCGCGATCGGCGCCGAGCGCCACTCGGTCTTCATCAGCGCGGCCAGCGGCACCAGGTTGCCCTCGGCGTTGCGGATCTGGAAGCGCTGCAGCGCCGCCGGATCGGCGCGGAACGCCTGCTCGGCCTGCAGCTTGACCTTCAGGCTGGTGCCGAACGCGGTGAACTGGTTGACGAAGGACGAGCCGAGCAGGCTGCCGAGCGTCGCGTACAGGTCCGAGAGCGGCACGCCGAGCGCCTTGGCCTTGTTGCGGTCGACGTCGAGGAACAGGGTCTGCACGTTGGGCGCCGCGACGCTGCGCACCGCGAAGAGCGCCGGGTCCTGCTGCGCGGCACCCACGATCTCGGCGACCGTCGCGTCGAGCTTGGCGCGGTCGCCGTCGGTCGACAGCAGCCGGTAGTCGAAGCCCGCCACCGAGCCCATGCCCGAGATCGGCGGCTCGTTGAGCGCGAAGACCCGCGCCTCCGGGATCGCGAGCAGCTGGCGGTTGAGCCGCTGCAGCACCTTCGAGACGTGCTGGTCCTCGCCCTTGCGTTCGTCCCAGGGCTTGAGCGTGGCGAACACGAAGGCCTGGTTCGCGTAGCGATAGAAGATCGAGAAGCCGACGATCGCGATCGACTCCTGGACCGTCTCCTCCTTCGCGAGGATCGCCTCCGCCTTCTTGAGCGCCTCGCGGGTGCGCTCCACCGAGGCGCCCGCGGGGGCGTCGACCACCACGTAGATCGTGCCCTTGTCCTCCTCGGGCACGAAGCCGCCGGGGATGGCGCTGAAGAGGTACACGACGCCGGCGATCATCGCGCCGTAGACGATCAGGAACACCAGCTTGTGCGACAGGATGCCGCCCACCGCGCTCGCGTAGCCGTCGGTGACCCGGTTGAAGATCCGGTCGAAGACCTGGATCGGGCGGAGCTTCGTCATCCCCGGCTTGAGGATCAGCGCGCACAGCGCGGGCGTGAGCGTGAGCGCCGTGATCGCCGACAGCAGCGTCGAGATGGTGATGGTGATCGCGAACTGCTTGTAGAGCGTGCCGGTCACGCCGCCGAGGAAGGCGATCGGCACGAACACCGCGCAGATCACCGCGGTGACGCCCACGATCGCGCCGCCGATGCCCTGCATCGCCTTGCGGGCCGCGACGCGCGCGTCGCAGTGCTCGTCGTGCATGATCTTCTCGACCGCCTCGACCACCACGATCGCGTCGTCGACCACGATGCCGATGGCCAGCACCATGCCGAACAGCGTGAGCATGTTGATCGAGAAGCCGGCGACCAGCAGGCCCGCGAGCGTGCCGACGATGGACACCGGGATCGCGATCAGCGGGATGATCGTCGCGCGCAGGCTGCCGAGGAACAGGTAGACCACCACCAGCACGAGCAGGAAGGCCTCGACGAAGGTGTGCAGCACCAGCTCGATCGAGGCGTTCACGAACTTGGTGGTGTCGTACGACACCTGCCAGCGGATCTCGGGCGGGAAGCCCGCGGCGAGCGCGTCCATCTTCGTGCGCAGCGCCTTCGCGAGCTCGAGCGCGTTGGCGCCCGGGCGCAGGTACACGCCCATCGCGACCGCCGGCTTGCCGTCCAGGCGCGACTCGAACTGGTAGTCGTCGGCGCCCAGCTCCACGCGCGCGACGTCGCGCACCCGCACCACCGAGCCGTCGGCCAGCGAGCGGATGACGATGTCGGCGAACTGCTCCACCTCGACCAGGCTGCCCGCGGTCTGCACCGGGAAGGTCAGCGTCTGGCCGCGGTCGGCCGGCGCCTGGCCGATCTCGCCGACCGGGAAGTTCTGGTTCTGCTCGCGGACCGCGTTGATCACGTCGTTGACGCTCAGCCGGTACTTGGCGAGCCGGTCCGGGTCCACCCACAGCCGCATCGCGTAGGGCGCGGCGAACAGCGTGACGTCGCCGGCGCCGGGCAGGCGCTTGAGCTCGTTGACGATCTGGCTGTTGGCGAGGTTGGCGATGTAGGTCGCGTCGAAGCGCGGGTCCTCGGACTGCAGCACCACCACCTGCAGGATCTGCGGGTTGGTCTTGTCGACGCGCAGGCCCTGGCGCAGCACTTCCTGCGGCAGCAGCGGCTCGACCCGCTTGGAGCGGTTGCTGACCTCGACCGCCGCGAGGTTCAGGTCGGTGCCGGGCTCGAAGTAGACCTGCAGCTGCATCAGCCCGCTGGCCGACGAGGTGGACTGCATGTAGAGCAGCCCGGGGATGCCGTTCATCTCGCGCTCGAGGGGCGCGGCGACCGTGGTCTCGAGCGTCTCGGGGCTCGCGCCCGGGTAGACGGCGGTGATCTGCACCTGCGGCGGCGCGACGCTCGGATACTGCTCGACGGCGAGCTGGGTGCCGCCCAGCACGCCCAGCAGCGAGATGATGATCGCGATGACGGTCGCGAAGACCGGACGGTCGACGAAGAAACCCATGGCGCGGCCCCCGCGTCAGGGCTTGGCGGACGGGGCGGCGGCCGGCGGCGCGACCGCGGCCGGCGGTGCCAGGGCGGCCGGCGGCGCGGCTGCACCCGCCGGCGCCGCGGCGGGCGGGGCGGCCGGGACGCCGGGAGCGCCCGGCGACACGGCCTTGACGGCTCCGGCCCCGGCTCCGGCCCCGGCCCCGGCTCCCGCACCGGGAGTCGGCGTCCACGGCACCGCCTTGACCGGCGCGCCCGGCTGCAGCTTCTGGTAGCCGTCGACCACCACCGCCTCGCCGGCCCCGAGACCCTTCTCGATGATCCAGTCCTCGCGCAGCCACTGGCCGACGACGAGGTCGCGCCGCGTCGCACGGCCCTCCTTGTCGATCACCCAGGCGATGTGCCCGGTCGGCGTCTTGATGACCGCCTGCTGCGGCACCAGGATGGTGTCCGGGCGTTTCGCCGAGATGAACTCCACGCGCACGAACATGCCGGGCAGCAGGTTCTGGCCGGGGTTGGGCATCACCGCGCGCAGGCTGATCGTGCCGGTGTTCGGGTCGACCCGCGAATCGGTGAAGTCGAGCTTGCCGAGTTCGGCGTACTCGGTGCCGTCGGGCAGGAACACGCGGGCCCGCGAGCCGCCGTCGGCCTCGCGGATCTCGCCGCTCGACATCGCGCGCTTGAACACCAGCGCGTCGCGGTCGGCCATGGTGAAGTTGACGTAGACCGGCTCGAGCCGGTCGATCGTCGTCAGGTGGGTGGCCTCGCCCTTGCCGACCAGCCGGCCCTCGGGCACCAGGGTCGCGCCGATGCGGCCGCTCTCGTTCGCCACCACGCGGGTGTAGCCGAGGTTGATCTGGGCGCGCTCGACCGCGCCGCGCGCGCTCGCCAGCAGCGCCTCGTTCTGCTTCACCGCCGTGACCGCGTCGTCGTAGTCCTGGCGGCTGATCGCGTTCTCCTTGACCAGCGGCGCGTAGCGCTGCTCGCGCGAGCGGGTGTTCGCGAGGTTGGCCTCGGCACGGGCGACCTCCGCGCGGGCATCGTTGAGCACCGTCTGGTAGGGCGTCGGGTCGATCGTGTAGAGCAGCTGGCCGCGCTTGACCTCGGTGCCCTCGGTGAAATGCCGCTTCTCGAGGATCCCCTCGACCCGGGCCCTCACCTCGACCGAGCGGAACGCGGCCACGCGGCCGACATGCTCCTGGATGACCGGCACGGTCTCCGATCTGGACGGGATCACGCGGACCACGGCGGGCGGCCGGGCCGCGGGCTTGGGCGGCTCGGGCTTGCTGCAGGCGGCGAGCCCGGCCAGCAGGGCGCCGGCGCAGACAACGGTGAGGAAGCGGGCGGGAGCGACGCGGATCGGCTGCATGGTGTCGGGCGGGGCGCGTGCCGCGCAGGTCTTTCGACCGGCGGCGCGCGGCGTCCCGCGACGGGCGGAGGTCGCCGATCATACCGCCGCGCTGCCCACCTCGGCTGCGGGCGGCCGCGGACGGTCCCGACCCCTGTGCGCGCCCCCGACGCGCCCGACGGGGCGTCTCCCGATCCGATGGCGGGCTCCGGCCGGTAGCCCCGGCCGTTCGTCCCGGTACCCCGGGTGCACCGTCGCCGTCGCGATACCATCGACGGACCGAATCGAAGATCAGACCCTCCCGGACATGCCCGACCTCTCGAACGCCCCGGATCAGACCGCCTCCGTCGAGGCCCGCCTGCGCGCGCTGCTCGCCCGCCGCATCCTGGTGCTGGACGGCGCGATGGGCACGATGATCCAGCGCTACCGCCTGGGCGAGGCCGACTACCGCGGCCCGCGGTTCGCCGGGTTCCCGCACGACGTGAAGGGCAACAACGAGCTGCTGTCGCTGACGCGGCCCGACGTGATCGCCGAGATCCACGCCCAGTACCTCGAGGCGGGCGCGGACCTGATCGAGACCAACACCTTCGGTGCGACCACGATCGCCCAGTCCGACTACCGGATGGCCGACCTGGCCAGCGAGATGAACCTCGCCTCGGCGAAGCTCGCCCGCGAGCAGGCCGACCGGTTCTCGACGCCGGAGCGCCCGCGCTTCGTCGCCGGCGCGCTCGGGCCCCAGCCCAAGACCGCGTCGATCTCGCCCGATGTCAACGATCCGGGCGCGCGCAACGTGACCTTCGAGGAGCTGCGCGCGGCCTACCTCGAGCAGGTCGAGGCACTGGTCGAGGGCGGCGTGGACGTGCTGCTCGTCGAGACGATCTTCGACACGCTCAATGCCAAGGCCGCGCTGTTCGCGATCGACGAGTACTTCGAGGCCAGCGGCCGGCGCCTGCCGATCATGATCTCGGGCACGGTCACCGACGCCTCCGGGCGCATCCTGTCGGGCCAGACGGTCGAGGCGTTCTGGAACTCGGTGCGCCACGCGCGCCCGCTCACCATCGGCCTGAACTGCGCGCTCGGCGCGGCGCTGATGCGCCCCTACGTCGAGGAGCTCTCGAAGAAGGCCGACACCTTCGTCTGCGTGTACCCGAACGCGGGCCTGCCCAATCCGATGTCGGACACCGGCTTCGACGAGACGCCCGACGTCACGTCGGCCCTGCTGCGCGAGTTCGCCGACGCCGGCTTCGTGAACATCGCCGGCGGCTGCTGCGGCACCACGCCCGAGCACATCGCCGCGATCGCCCGCGCCATCGAGGGCGTGGCGCCGCGCGCCGTGCCCGAGCGCCCGCGCGAGCTGCGCCTGGCCGGCCTCGAGGCGTTCAACGTCGGCGAGGACGCGCTGTTCGTCAACGTCGGCGAGCGCACGAACGTGACCGGCAGCAAGGCGTTCGCGCGGATGATCCTCAACGAGCAGTACGACGAGGCGCTCGCGGTCGCGCGCCAGCAGGTCGAGAACGGCGCGCAGGTCATCGACGTCAACATGGACGAGGCGATGCTCGACTCGGCCGCGGCCATGGCGCGCTTCCTCAACCTGATCGCCTCCGAGCCCGACATCGCGCGCGTGCCGATCATGATCGACTCCTCCAAGTGGAGCGTCATCGAGGCGGGGCTGCGCTGCGTGCAGGGCAAGGCGATCGTCAACAGCATCTCGATGAAGGAGGGCGAGGCCGAGTTCCTGCGCCAGGCGACGCTGTGCCGGCGCTACGGCGCGGCCGTCATCGTCATGGCCTTCGACGAGCAGGGCCAGGCCGACACCTTCGAGCGCAAGACGCAGATCTGCGAACGCGCCTACCGGCTGCTGGTCGACCGGGTCGGCTTCCCGCCCGAGGACATCGTCTTCGATCCGAACATCTTCGCGATCGCCACCGGCATCCCCGAGCACGACAACTACGGCGTCGACTTCATCGAGGCGACCCGCTGGATCCGCGCGAACCTGCCGTACGCGAAGGTCTCCGGCGGCGTGTCCAACGTGTCGTTCTCGTTCCGCGGCAACGACCCCGCGCGCGAGGCGATCCACACCGTGTTCCTGTACCACGCGGTACGCGCCGGCATGAGCATGGGCATCGTCAACGCCGGCATGCTCGGCGTCTACGAGCAGATCCCGCAGGGGCTGCGCGACCTGGTCGAGGACATCGTGCTGAACCGGCCGGCCACGCTGCCGGCCGACCTGCCGGCCGATTCGCCCGAGCGCGACAAGACCCCGACCGAGCGGCTGATCGAGGTCGCGGGCACGCTCAAGGCGGGCGGCGCCAAGCGCGAGGAGGACCTCGCCTGGCGCGCCAAGCCGGTGGGCGAGCGGCTCGCGCACGCGCTGGTGCAGGGCATCACCACCTTCGTCGTCGAGGACACCGAGACCGCGCGCCAGGAGGTGCTCGCCCGCGGCGGCCGTCCGATCGAGGTCATCGAGGGCCCGCTGATGGACGGCATGAACGTCGTCGGCGACCTGTTCGGCGCCGGCAAGATGTTCCTGCCGCAGGTGGTGAAGTCGGCGCGCGTGATGAAGCAGGCGGTCGCGCACCTGGTGCCGTTCATCGAGGCCGAGAAGGCCGCCGCGGGAGACACCCGCGCGCGCGGCAAGATCGTCATCGCGACGGTCAAGGGCGACGTGCACGACATCGGCAAGAACATCGTCACCGTCGTCCTCCAGTGCAACAACTTCGAGGTCGTGAACATGGGCGTGATGGTCCCGTGCAACGAGATCCTGGCGCGGGCCAAGGTCGAGGGCGCGGACATCGTCGGCCTGTCGGGGCTGATCACGCCCTCGCTCGAGGAGATGGCCTTCGTCGCCGCCGAGATGGAGCGCGACGAGTGGTTCCGCGTGCGCAAGATCCCGCTGCTGATCGGTGGCGCGACCACCTCGCGCGTGCACACCGCCGTCAAGATCTCGCCGCACTACTCGGGGCCGGTGATCCACGTCGCCGACGCGTCGCGCTCGGTGCCGGTGGCGCAGAACCTGATGTCCGACGACACGCGCATCGCCTACCTCGAGCAGCTGCGCACCGACTACGAGCGGGTGCGCGAGAACCACGCGTCGAAGAAGGGCCCGCAGCTGGTGTCGCTCGAGGAGGCCCGCGCGAACAAGCCCGTCCTGCCCTGGGCGATGCCTGCCGACGACCACCCCGGCACCGCGCCCCACCCGGTCGCGCACTACCACCCGCCGAAGCCCAAGTTCGTCGGGCGGCGGGTGTTCCGCAACTTCGACCTCGCCGAGATCGCGAAGTACATCGACTGGCAGCCGTTCTTCCAGACCTGGGACCTGCACGGCGGGTACCCCGCGATCCTCAACGACGAGGTGGTCGGCGAGTCGGCGCGGCGGGTGTTCTCGGACGGCCAGTCGATGCTCAAGCGCGTGATCGACGGGCGCTGGATCACCGCGAACGCGGTCGTCGCGTTCCTGCCGGCCAACTCGGTCCACGACGACGACATCGAGGTCTACACCGACGCGAGCCGCGCCGAGGTGGCCTTCACCTGGCGCAACCTGCGCCAGCAGGTGGCCAAGCGCGACGGCGTCGACAACAAGTGCCTCGCCGACTTCGTCGCGCCCAAGGTCATCGACGGCGCGCCGTCCGGCATCGAGGACTGGGTCGGCGTGTTCGCCGTCACCGCGGGCATCGGCGTCGAGAAGAAGGAGGCCGAGTTCGCGGCGCTGCTCGACGACTACTCGTCGATCATGCTCAAGGCGATCGCCGACCGCATGGCCGAGGCCTTCGCCGAGTGCATGCACGAGCGCGTGCGCCGCGACCTCTGGGGCTATGCGCCGGACGAGCGGCTGACCAACGAGCAGCTGGTCGCCGAGCGCTATCGCGGCATCCGTCCGGCGCCCGGCTACCCGGCGTGCCCCGAGCACACCGTCAAGGCTGCGATGTTCGAGGTGCTGCGCGCCGACGAGATCGGCATGGCCCTGACCGAGTCGCTGGCGATGACGCCGGCGGCGAGCGTCTCGGGCTTCTACCTGTCGCACCCGCAGGCGCAGTACTTCAGCGTCGGGCGCATCGGCGACGACCAGGTGCGCGACATCGCCCACCGGTCGGGCCGCGACGAGGCCGAGCTGCGTCGCGCGCTCGCCTCGAGCCTGGCCTGATCGGACGCCGGGGGCACGGGACCATGGCGCAGGCGCCTGCCGAGGACCGGTCCGTGCCCGAGGGCTTCGTGCCGCTCGCGTTCGGCGACAACCCCTTCGTCGACTCGGTCGGCCCGCTGCTGGGCCACGCGGCCGAAGGACGCGACGGGCGGCTGGTGATGGGGCTGCGCGTCGAGCGCAGGCACTGCAGCCCCTCGGGCTTCTGCCACGGCGGCATGCTGATGTCGCTGGCCGACATGCTGGTGGTGGTCGGCTCGAACCTGCAGACCGGTCAGGACCGCTTCATGAGCACCGTCAGCCTGTCGGCCGACTTCCTCGCGCCGGTGCCCGAGGGGGCGTGGATCGAGGGACGGCTCGAAGTGCTGCGCGCCACCCGCAACCTGGTGTTCTCCCAGGGGCTGTTCCGCGTCGAGGGCGCGCCGGTGCTGCGCGTCGACGGCATCGCCAAGCCGATCGGCGACGCGTCGCCCGCCCACTCCGCGAAGCGCTACTTCGGCTAGACGCCCCAGGTCACCGGCTGCTTCGCGGCGTGCGCGGTGCGCAGCATGTCGATCAGCGGCCAGGCCCGCTGCTTGAGGGACACCGAGCGGGCCGCCTCGCGCGCGCGGTCGTCGGTCTCCTCCTGCCCCGCTCCGCCCTCGTCGCGCTCGCGGTCGATCGCGGCCTGCAGCGCGGCGATCGCGTCGGGCATCTGCTCGACGGTGAAGACGCCTTTGGCGGCCGGCTCGCGGCCGACGATGCCGAGCAGGCGTTCGGCGACCGGGCCGGTCATCACCACGTTGCCGGTGGCCTTGGACTTGAACTCGTACAGCATCTCGCGCTCCCGGCGCCGGCCGCCCGCGCGGCATCGCGAGGATACGGTCGGCGGCATTGTTACCATTATGCGATGGATGCAACGAGGAGACCCGCGCGCGCCTCGCGCCGCGCGGTGGTGGGAGTGCTGGGGGCGGCGCCGCTGGCCTGGCTCGCGGGCTGCTCGCCCGATCACGACTGGCGGGAGATCCGCGCCGAGGAGGTCGGCGTGCTGGTGATGCTGCCCGCCAAGCCCGCCCGCATGGCGCGCACGATCAATCTCGAGGGCCTGTCGCTCGAGATGACGATGCTCGGTGCGCAGGCGCGCGAGGTCGCCTACACCGTCGGCACCGTGACGCTGCCCGAGGACTCCGACGCGATGCGTGCGCGCGCGCTGGCGTCGATGCGCGCCGCGATGGTCCGCAACATCGGCGGGACGGTGAGCGCCGAACGCCCGGTCCAGATCGTGCGGGTCGACCTGGGCGGTCAGCGGACCGGCACGGACGCCGCGGTCGAGATCGAGGCCACCGGACGGATGCGCGACCGCGAGGCGACCCTGATCGCCCGGTTCGTGGCGGTCGGCACCCAGGCCTGGCAGGCGGTGGTGCTCGGCACCCGCCCCGATCGCGAGGCCGCGGCCCTCTTCCTCGAATCGCTGAAGCTGATGCGATGAGCGCGGCTCCCGCGCCCCGCGAGGCCCGGGGCGCCCTCGCGCTGCGGATCTTCGGCTGCTTCGCGGCCGGCTACTTCATGTCGTACGGGCTGCGCTCGGTGAACGCGGTGCTCGCGCCCGAACTCACGGCCGAGCTCGGCCTGACGCACGCACAGCTCGGCGCGATGTCGGCGGCGTACTTCCTCGCGTTCGCGGCGATGCAGGTGCCGCTCGGCGTGTGGCTCGACCGTTTCGGTCCGCGCCGGGTCGATGCGGCGCTGCTCGGCGTGGCCGCGTCGGGATGCATCGTGTTCGCGCTCGCCACGTCGGCCGCGATGCTGTGGGTCGGGCGGGCGCTGATCGGCGCCGGCGTCGCGGGTGCGCTGATGGCCTCGCTGACGGCCTATCGGCAGTGGTTCCCGGCGTCCCGCCAGACGCAGCTCGCGGCGTGGATGCTGATGTCGGGCACCGTCGGCGTGCTGGTCACCACGGTGCCGGTGCACTGGGCGTTGCCCGTGCTCGGCTGGCGCGGCGTGTTCTGGCTCGCGGCGGCGCTGCTCGCCGCGATCGGCGTCGCGATGTGGACGCTGCTGCCGCGCGACCACGAGCGTGCGCGCGAGCCCGGAGTGCCCGCCGCCTCGTTCCTCGCATCGCTGGGCGGCTACCGCGAGGTCTTCGCCAGCGGCTACTTCTGGCGCATGACGATGACCGCCGGCGTCGTGCAGGGCGGCTTCGTGTCGATGCAGAGCCTGTGGGTGGGACCGTGGTTCGCCACCGTCCTCGGCGTGCAGGGCGCCGCGCGCGCGGACCTGCTGTTCGCGTTCAATTTCGGGCTGATGCTGTGCTTCTTCGCGCTCGGCTGGATCGCGCCGCGCGTCGGCACCGACGGCGACGCGCTCGCCCGGATCGTCGCCCGGGGCACTGCCGCGGTCGTGGCGCTCGAGCTCGCGATCGCCTGGGCCCACGGACCGTCGGCCTGGTGGCTGTGGGTCGCCTACGCGGCGGCCGCCACCGTCTACACCCTGGTGCAGCCGCGCGTGGGCCTGGCCTTCCCGTCGCGGCTCGCCGGTCGCGCGCTCACCGGATTCAACCTGGTGATCTTCTCGTGGATGTTCGCCAGCCAGTGGGGCTTCGGCGTCGCGATCGACGCATTCCGTGCGGGCGGCCTCGACGAGGTGGCCGCGTTCCGCGCGGCGATGGTCGGATTCGCGGCGGTGCACGCCGCCTGTCTGGTGTTGTTCGTGGCGTGGCCGCGGCGCTGGGGCGGTCGCTGACGAAGGCGCCGTCGGTTCCGGGGCCGATGCGGCCGCGCCGTCAGTCCGGAGCGTGCTGGAACGTCCGCACGCCGATCACCACGCCGAGCACCAGCAGCGCGATGCCGGCCGCAGCGCCGGCTCCGGGCGGTTCGCCGCGCCACAGGAAGCCGTAGGCCAGCGCCGACAGCGTCTCGAACACGATCAGCTGCCCGACCAGCGAGGTCGGCAGCAGCCGCGACGCCTGGTTCCAGAGCAGCGTGCCCAGCCATGACGCGGCGAGCCCGATCGCGGCCATCAGGCCGATGAAGGCCCAGGGCTGGCTGCCCAGCGGGAAGTCGAACGCGCCGCCGCCGTCGCCGGCCTGCAGCGGCCGCAAGGCGTGCCAGACAGCCACCACGGCCCAGCCCGCGAGGGCGAGCGGCAGCGTGGTGAGCCCCTGTGCGGTCGCCCAGGTGGCGGGGCTGAAGCCCGGATTCGCCCGCATCCAGCGTGCGTTGCGGATCGGATACCAGGTCCAGCAGACGACCGCGCCGAGCGCGAGCACGGTGCCCATCAGCAGGCGCGGTCCGGCGTCGGACGACGCCGTGCGCAGGCGCTCGTACTCGGCATGGTTGACCAGCGCGATGCCGGCGGCGATCACCGCGAGCGAGGGCGCGAGCCGGGTCCAGGGCAGCGCGCGATCGGTGAGGTTCGAGACCACCGCGATCACCAGCGGCAGCGTGCCGATCAGCATCGTCGGCAGCGGCACGCCCGCCGTCTGGATCGCGGCGGCGAGGCAGGCGTAGTAGAGCAGGTTGCCGACCAGCGACAGCCGCGCCGCTTCCGCCCAGTCCGCGCGGGTGAGGCGCCCCAGCGGTTCGCGGGCCGACCAGGCGAGCGCGAGGGCGATCAGTCCGAAGGCCGCGTACCGGCCGACCGACAGCACCGCCGCCGGATAGCCGGGCAGCATGACCGGCGCGACGAAGACCAGGCCCCAGGCCAGGCCGGCGCCGAGCGCGCAGGCCAGGCCCGCGCCGAGATCACCGGCGCGCGTCGGCACGTGCGAGGGTCTGGGGCGCGGGGGCGATGCGGACGCTGCGGGCGTGCACCGGTCAGCGCGCGAACCCGATCGTCCGATCGGGCTGCGGGAACGGGTCGTCGCGGTACAGCGAGTTGGCCCGGTTGTGCGGGTGCGCGGCCGCCTCGAGGAGATCGAGCACCGGCGACAGGCAGGCGTCGGTCGGCTCGGCCGCCGCTGCCCACTCGTCGCGCGTGCGCTGCGCGAAGCGCTCCGCGAACGTGCGCGCGGTGTCCGGCCAGGTGCTGCGGTCGTTCTGCTTCTTCGGGTCGAGCGTGCCCGCCAGGCCGGTGACCTGCAGCAGCTGGGCGTAGAACTTCGGCTCGATCGCGCCGACCGCGACGAACTTCGCGTCGGAGGTCCGGTAGACCCGGTAGTACGGGGCGCCGCCGTCCAGCAGGTTCGCCGCGCGCGGCAGCGTCCACATGCCCGCGGCGAGCAGACCGTAGAAGATCGGCGACAGTCCCACCGAGCCGGCGAGGATGCTCGACTCGACGACACCGCCGCGCCCGTCGACGCCCCGTCGCACGAGCTGCGCGAGCACGCCGACCGCGAGGTGCATCGCGCCGCCGCCGTAGTCGCCGACGACGTTGAGCGGCGGCACCGGCGTCTCGGCGGTGCCGATGGCGTTCAGCAGCCCGGCCATCGCCAGGTAGTTGATGTCGTGGCCCGCGCGATCGGCGAGCGCGCCGCGCGCACCCCAGCCGGACAGGCGCCCGATGACCAGCCGCGGATTGCTCGCCAGCAGCTGCGCCGGCGCGAGACCGAGGCGCTCGATCACGCCCGGGCGGAAGCCCTCGAGCAGCACGTCGGCCGCATCGATCAGCGTGCGGGCCTGCACCAGGCCGTCGGCCGACTTCAGGTCGATCGCGACCGGGCGCTTGCCGGCGTTCGACACGTCGAAGCGGGGATTCGTCGAGACGCCCAGCCCGGGGTCCGCGGGCGGCGAGATCCGCTGCACGTCGGCACCGAGGCTGCGCAGCAGCTGGCCCGCGAAGGGCACCGGCCCGATCGCGTGGAGCTCGACGATCTTGATGCCGGCGAGCGGCAGGGCGGCGGGATCGTGCGGTGTCGCGGACATGGTGCGGACTCGGTGGACGGGTCCGGCGATTCTAGCCCGCGGCCCGAGCCCGGGCCGGCCGGCACGGCACGCCTCGCGATGCGCCCGGGGGGCGCGCGTGCCATTTCAGCCGCGGTGCGCGGACCCGTCGGGCCAGAGGCGGCCGGGTCCGCCGCGACGCCGTGCCGCAGCGCTGCACCGCACCCCGCGGGCGGTGCGGGCGGCGCGGCCGTATCAGGCCTGCGCGCGGGCCTGGGCCGCGGCCTCGAGCAGCGCGTCCGGGCCGGCGGCGCCCGAGACGCCGACCCGGCCGTCGAACACGAAGAACGGCACGCCGCCGATGCCCATCTCGCGGGCCCGGCGATCGGCCGCGGCGATCTGCTCGCTGCCCTCCTCGGAGTCCAGCATCGCGGCCGCCGACGCGGCGTCGAAGCCGGCCTCGCCCGCGATCCGCGCCAGCTCGGCCCGGTCGCCGATGAAGCGGCCCTCGACGAAGTAGGCGCGGAACAGCGCCTCGACCAGCGGCTCGGCATCGCGCCCGTCATGAGCCTGCGCCCACGCGATGAGCCGATGCGCGTCGAGCGTGTTCGGCTGCTTCTCGATGCGGTCGAACTCGAGCGTCAGCCCGGCGCCGCGGCCGGCCGCGCGCACGCGCTCGTAGATCTGCGCGGCGCGCTCGGGGCCGCCGAACTTCTGCTCGAGGTAGCTGCGCCGCGCGATGCCTTCCGCGGGCAGGTCCGGGTTCAGCTGGAACGGGTGCCAGCGCACGACGGGGCGCTCGGCCTCGGGCATCCGCTCGATCGCGGCCTCGAGCTGGCGCTTGCCGATGTAGCACCACGGGCAGACGACGTCCGAGACGACGTCCAGGGTCGGGGGGAGGGAGGTGTCCATCCTGGAACTGTACCTGCAGGCGTCGCGAACCGCCCGGCCCGGCCGCCTATACTGGCCCACGGTCCGGCTCGTGGTCCGGGCCGCCCGCGGCGGTCCGCGTGCCGGCGTGCCGGTCGTGGTCCCGGTCGTAGTCCCGGTCGTAGTCCAGGTCGTCGTCCATGCGGTCGGCGCGCATGGCGAACCCTCTGAAAGGCTTGGGCATGGCACGACGTCGCATCGCGGTGGTCGGACTCGGGATGGCGGTGGCGCCGCATGCGGAGAGCGCGATCGCGCTCGCCGACCGCGTCGAGCTCGCCTGGGTGTGCTCGCCGTCGCCCGCGCGCAGGCAGGCGTTCGCGGCGCGCTGGCCCGCGCTCGCCGGCGTGCCGCAGACCGGCTCTCTCGACGAGGTGCTCGCCGATCGAAGCGTCGAGGCGGTGGTGCTGCTGACGCCGCCGGCGACCCATCTGCCCCTCGTCGAGCGCTGCGCCGCGGCGGGCCGGCACGTGCTGCTCGAGAAGCCGCTCGAGGTGTCGACCGCACGCGCCGAGCGCCTCGTGGCCGCCTGTCGCGATGCCGGCGTGACGCTCGGCGTCGTCCTGCAGCACCGCTTCAGGCCGGCCGCGCTCGAGCTCGCCGCGCGGCTGCGTGCCGGGGCCCTCGGACGCATCGTGTCGGCGTCGGCCGGCATCCGGCTCTGGCGGCCGCAGTCGTACTACGACCAGCCCGGCCGCGGCACGATCGAACGCGACGGCGGCGGCGTGCTGCTCACGCAGGGCATCCACACCCTCGACCTGCTGCTGCACCTGGCCGGCCCGATCGCCGAGGTGGCCGCGTTCGCGACGACGACGCCGGTGCACCGCATGGAGACCGAGGACCTGGTGTGCGCGGCGGTCCGCTACCGCAGCGGCGCGCACGGCACGATCGAGGCCAGCACCGCCGCCTTCCCCGGCTACCCCGAGCGCATCGAGCTGACCGGCGAAGCCGGCACCGCGACGCTCTCCGGCAGCGCGCTCCGGCTGCGGCTGCACGACGGCACCGCCGTCGACCTCGAGCCCGCGGCCGGCCCGGGCGGCACCGGCGCCGACCCGATGGCCTTTCCGTCCGACTGGCACCGCGCGCTCTGGAGCGACTTCCTCGATGCGCTGGACACCGGTCGCCCGGCCGCGATCGATGGTGGGCAGGCGCTGGACGTGCACCGGCTGATCGACGCGCTGCTCGCGAGCGGTGCGGCGGGCGGACAGCCGCGGCCGGTGGCCCCCTGAGCCGCAGGGCTCAGCCCCAGCGCCGATACCCGATCGCCTCGGCCACGTGCGCCGGGGCCAGCCCCGTCGCCCCGGCGAGGTCGGCGATCGTCCGGGCGAGCTTGAGCAGCCGCGGCAGCGCGCGCGCGGACAGGTTCAGCCGCTCGATCGCGGTGGCGAGCAGCGCGCGGCCGGCCGCGTCGACCGCGCAGTGCGCATCGACCTCCGGCCCCACGAGCGCGGCATTCGACTTGCCCTGGCGCGCGAGCGCGATCTCGCGCGCGCCTGCCGCCCGCGCCCGCACGGTCGCGGTGGACTCGCCGGCGGGTTGCGCGAGCAGCTCGCCCTGCGGCACGGCCGGCACCTCGACGTGCATGTCGATGCGGTCCAGCAGCGGGCCCGACAGCCGGCCGCGATAGCGCGCGACGTCGGCCGGCGCGCAGCGGCAGCGCCCGCGCGCGTGGCCGAACCATCCGCAGGGGCAGGGGTTGGTCGCCGCCACCAGCTGGAACGCGGCCGGGAACTCGGCCTGCCGCCCGGCGCGCGAGATCGAGACGCGGCCGGTCTCGAGCGGCTCGCGCAGCGTCTCGAGGACGCCGCGATGGAACTCGGCCAGCTCGTCGAGGAACAGCACGCCGCGATGGGCCAGCGAGATCTCGCCGGGCCGCGGCATGCCGCCGCCGCCCACCAGCGCTGCACCCGACGCCGAATGGTGCGGTGCGCGGAACGGCCGCCGCCCCCAGGCCCGCGGCTGCCAGCCGGTGCCGGCGAGCGAGAGCACGGCTGCCGACTCCAGCGCCTCGTCCTCGGTCATCGGCGGCAGCAGCCCGGGCAGCCGCTGCGCGAGCATCGACTTGCCGCTGCCCGGCGGTCCGACGAGCAGCATGCCGTGGCCGCCGGCCGCGGCGATCTCCAGCGCGCGTCGCGCGCCGGCCTGGCCGCGCACGTCGGCGAGGTCGACGACGGGCGCGGCGGGCGCTCCGGGATCGGACGCCGGGTCCGACGGCGGCGCCGCGAGGGGCCCGCCCTCGGCGAGCGCGGCCCACACCTCGCGCAGCGACGACGCCGCGCGGGTGCCGGCGTGACCGGCGGGCACCGCTTCCGCCGCGCTCGCGGCCGGCAGCACCAGCAGCCGCCCGGGCGCGTGGCGGCGGACGGCCAGCGCCAGCACCAGTGCGCCGCGGACCGGTCGCAGCGCGCCCGTCAGCGACAGCTCGCCCATCAGCTCCCAGGACTCGAGGGTCTTCGCCGGCGTGCCGGCGGCGGCCGCGAGGATGCCGATCGCGATGGGCAGGTCGAAGCGGCCCGATCCCTTGGGCAGGTCGGCCGGAGCGAGGTTCACCGTGATCCGGCGATTGGGAAAGTCGAAGCCGCTGTGCAGCAGTGCCGCCCGGACCCGCTCGCGGCTCTCGCGCACCTCCGCATCGGGCAGGCCGACCACGTGGAACGCCGGCAGGCCGTTGGCGAGGTGGACCTCGACGCTGACCGAGGGCGCCTCGACCCCGACCAGCCCGCGACTGTGGACGACCGCAAGCGACATCGCGAGGCTCCTCGACAGGACGAGACGAGACCCGCCCGGACCGCAGGGGGCGGGGCGGAACGGAACTGGACGGAAGGGAACCGGAGGGGCGGGATCGGGCCGGGGGCCCGCGCCGACGAACTCAGGGTGCGGGGTCGGTCCTGGCCGCGGCCGCGGCCCGCGCCTCGAGCGCCTCGACCCGCTGCCTCAGTCGGGCGACGGTCTCGACCTGGATCTCGAATTCCTCGCGCGTGACGAGGTCCATCCGCTGGAAGGTCTGGGCGAGCATCGCCTTGACGTTGCGTTCCAGGTCGGCGGCCGGACTGGATCGGAACAGCTCGGCGATCCGCTGCTGGACGTCCTGCAGAAATGCTTGATTTTCCATGCGCCGACACACTCCGGATGACGATCGAGTCTAGCACCGGGGGCGGCGGCGCCCGCCCGCGGGCCTCGGCAGCAAAGCCTACGTCCGACGGCCGATTCAGGCCTGTCGGCACCGCCAGCGGGCGACCGGGCACCGAACTGGTGCACCATGGGGACGGCATCCAACCCGCCCGACCCGTGCCGCGACCCCTTGTCCGTACCACCGTGGTGCGGGTGCGAGTGGCACGGGAAATGCTCAGGTGATGCCACCCGACGCCAACCGATCGATCGATCGAACCCGAAAGTACCCCGGAGCCTCTTGATGAAAAAAACCCTGATCGCCCTCGCAGCCGTCGCCTCGGTGGTGCCCTCGTTCGCGAGCGCCCAGGCCGCGACCAGCCCGTTCACCGGCAACATGACCCTCACGTCGGACTACCGGTTCCGGGGTCTCTCGCAGAGCTACAAGCTGCCCGCCCTCCAAGGCGGCATCGACTGGGCGCACGAGAGCGGCCTGTACCTCGGCAACTGGAACTCGAGCATCTCGGGCAACCAGTACCCGAACGGCGCCAGCCTCGAGATGGACTTCTACGGCGGCTACAAGTTCCCGATCGGCAAGGACGTGATGCTCGACGTCGGTGCCCTGTACTACTACTACCCCGGCGCGTACTACAACGGCTTCAGCGGCAAGCCCAAGTTCGACAACTTCGAGCTGTACTTCGGCGGCGCGATGGGCCCCTTCAGCGCCAAGATCTTCTACGCGATCAGCGACTTCTTCGGTCTCGACGAGACGGTCGGCGGCAAGTCGTCGAGCGGGTCGTACTACATCGACCTGAACTACTCGACCGAGATCATGCCGAAGCTGACGCTGGGCGCGCACCTCGGCTACCAGAGCGTCAAGAACTACTCGAACCTCAGCTACACCGACTACAAGATCGGCGTGACCTACGACTGGACCGGCTGGCTCCTGGGCGCCGCCTTCGTCGGCACGAACGCCGAGAAGGCGCCGTACACGGCGGTCGACGCGCAGGGCTCGAAGTTCGTCGGCAACAACACCCTCGTGCTGTCGATCGGCAAGACCTTCTGATGTGACACGGGCGCGGGGCAGGTCTGCCCCGCGCGGCTCTGAGCGCAGGAACCCCCATGAAACTGATCACCGCCATCATCAAGCCGTTCAAGCTCGACGAAGTCCGGGAAGCACTCTCGGGCATCGGCGTGCAAGGCATCACCGTGACCGAGGTCAAGGGATTCGGCCGGCAGAAAGGGCACACCGAGCTCTATCGCGGCGCCGAGTACGTCGTCGACTTCCTGCCCAAGGTGAAGATCGAGGCCGCCGTGGCCTCCGAACTGGTCGAGCGCGCGATCGAGGCGATCGAAGGCGCCGCCCGGACCGGAAAGATCGGTGACGGGAAGATCTTCGTCTACGACCTCGAGCAGGTCATCCGGATTCGCACCGGCGAGACCGGCGGCGACGCGCTCTGACCGAACCCAAGCACGCTACTGAGGACTCCAGAATGAACCGCATCGCACGAACGCTGGCGCTGGTCGCAGCGCTGTGCCTCGCCCCGTGGGCCGGCGCCATCGCCGCCGACGCCGGGGTGACCGTTGCCAAGGCCGCTCCGGTCGTCCTGCTCGCGCAGGCCGACGCGAAGAAGGACGAGGCGCCCGCCAAGGCCGAAGCCGCTCCGGCCGCGGCAGAAGCCCCGAAGGCCGAGGCGCCGGCGGCCGCTGCGCCGCCCGTCCCGAACAAGGGCGACACCGCCTGGATGATCGTGGCGACGGTCCTCGTCATCCTGATGACGATCCCGGGCCTGGCGCTGTTCTACGGCGGCCTCGTCCGCACGAAGAACATGCTGTCGATCCTGATGCAGGTGATGATGGTTTTCTCCGTCATCACGGTGCTGTGGGTGACCTACGGCTACACGCTCGCGTTCGGCGGAGCCGGCAGCTTCTTCGGGAGCTTCGACAAGCTGTTCCTGAAGGGCGTCACCCCGGACTCGGTGGCCGCGACCTTCTCCAAGGGCGTCTACATCCCCGAGTACATCTTCATCGCGTTCCAGTGCACGTTCGCGGCGATCACGCCGGCGCTGATCATCGGTGCCTTCGCCGAGCGCATCAAGTTCTCGGCGGTGCTGCTGTTCTGCGTGATCTGGTTCACCTTCTCGTACCTGCCGATCGCGCACATGGTCTGGTACTGGGACGGTCCCGACGCGATCACCGACGCCAAGACCCTCGAGGCGGTCACCGCCAACGCGGGCTGGCTGTGGGCCAAGGGCGCACTCGACTTCGCGGGCGGCACGGTGGTGCACATCAACGCGGGCATCGCCGGCCTGGTGGGTGCGTTCATGCTCGGCAAGCGCGTCGGCTACGGCCGCGAGTCGATGGCGCCGCACTCCCTCGCGTTCACGATGGTCGGTGCGTCGCTGCTGTGGGTGGGCTGGTTCGGCTTCAACGTCGGCTCCAACCTGGAAGCCAACGGCGTGGCCGCGCTCGCCTTCGTCAGCGCCTTCGTCGTGACCGCCGCGGCCACGGTGGCCTGGACCTTCGCCGAGTGGATGAGCAAGGGCAAGCCCTCGATGCTGGGTGCGGCCTCGGGTGCGGTGGCCGGCCTGGTCGCCATCACCCCGGCCTGCGGCTTCGTCGGACCGATGGGCGCCATCGTGATCGGCCTGGTCTCCGGCATCGTCTGCCTGTGGGGCGTCAACGGCCTCAAGCGGATGCTCGGTGCGGACGACTCGCTGGACGTGTTCGGTGTCCACGGCGTGGGCGGCATCGTCGGTGCGCTGCTGACCGGCGTGTTCGCCGCGCCGTCCCTCGGCGGCACGGGCGTGTTCGACTACGTCACCAACGCGGCCAACCCCGACTTCTCGATCGCGAGCCAGGTCTGGATCCAGCTGCAGGGCGTGCTCGTCACGATCGTCTGGTCCGCCGTGGTCTCGTTCGTCGCCTACAAGCTCGTCGACATGATCGTCGGCCTGCGGGTGGCCGAGGACGAGGAACGCGAAGGCCTCGACATCACCGCCCACGGCGAGTCGGCCTACCACTCCTGATCCGCGGGTTCTCGCGAACCCGGTCTCTCCTCTCTCCTCTCGTTTCTGGATCGATTCGCGCCGGGTTCGCCCGGCGCGTTTTTTTTTCGCGTCCCCGCCCGGGCAGGACGGCGCCGCGACCCGCCGTCCCGGCCCGCCGCGGCACGGGCCCCGCGACGCCGGCGGTCCTCGCACCCCCGCTACACTCGGACGCATGACCGATCCCGCCCCTCCGGCCGGCCGGAACCCGTCGATGCCGCGGGTCGCCGCGCTCGCGTTCGGGGTGCTCGCGGCCACGCTGGCGGTCCGGCACGTCGCGATCGAGCCCGCCGCCATCGCGCACGCGTGCGATCCGGCGCCGTGGTCCGGTGCGTGCGCGCTGCGCAGTGCGGTGATCCTGGGCTTCGTCAACCAGGAGGTGGGCTGGTTCGCGCTGGCCGCGGGCGTGCTCGCCATGCTGCTCCGAGGCGGGCGGCTCGCGGTGCTGGCGGTCTGCGCCGGCCTGGCGGGGCTGGTGCTCTACAGCTACGAGCCTTCGGCGATCGGCCTGCTGCTCGGGGTGCTGGTGCTCGCCCGCAGCAGGGCGCCGCCCGCGAGCACGGCCATCAGTCCGCCGTAGCCCAGCGCCTGCGCGTTGGCGGGGCCCTCGGAGACCCCCATCACCACCGCGCCGGCGAGCAGCGTCCAGGCGAGCCAGCGTTCCTCGACGGCGCCTTCCGAGCGGGACACGCCTGCGGCCCACAGCAGCGCGACGGCGACCGCGGCCGGCGCGAACAGCGCCCAGTCGAAGCCGCGGTACCGGGCGTCGAAGGCGTGCAGCACGACGGTCAGCGTGGCCGCGAACAGCACTCCGGCGTGCAGCAGGGCCACCCAGCCGGCGAGCGGCGGATCGCGCCCGGTCCGCAGCCAGGCCGACAGCGTGGCGGCGGCGGTCGGCAGGGCGACCTGCCCGTCGTCGTCGCCGGTCAGCCGCCGCGCGATCAGCGCGGCCGAGGCGATGCAGGCCGCGCCGACGACCAGCGTGGCCACCGAAGTCGCCAGCCATTCGAGCGGCGTGCGGTTCCAGACGACCATGTAGCGCGCCTGCTCGGCGAGCATCACGCCCAGCCCGGGGCCGGCGAGCGCGCCGAACAGGGCGCCCGTCCTGGCCGACGCGGCCCGCGCGGGCTTCGCTCGCCCGTGCCCGTGCCCGCGCCTGTGCCCGCGCGCGGCGAGCCCGACCGCCAGCGCACCCAGCAGCGCACCGATGCCCGCCGCGGTCCGCCAGGCCGTCCAGTCGTCGCGCGGCGCGACCGGGCCGTGCCAGTCGAACTTCGGACGGCCTTCGCTGTCGAGCAGGCCCCAGGCACCCCCCATCGCACCTTCGAGCTGTCGCTTCCACGGCTGGTCGAAGGCCTCGATCAGGTTGTATCGGATGCCGTGCTCGGCCGCCGCGCGGCTGAACTGGCGGACGAACCGAGCCTGCTCGACGCGCCCGGGCACCGCGTCGCGACGCGCCCGACCCTCGCTCGGCCAGCCGGTCTCGCCGACCAGGATGTCGCGGCCGGGCAGGGCGGTGCGCATCGCGCGCCAGACCTCGACCACGTGCGTGATCGCCGCGTCGATGCCGACCGGCTCGTCCTCCCAGTACGGCAGGATGTGGATCGTCACGAACGTGACGGCCGGCGCGAGGCTCGGATGCTTCAGCCAGAACTCCCACACGTCGGCATAGGTGACGGGCACGGGGACCTCGCGGCGCACCCGCTCGATGTAGGCGACCAGCTCGGCCTCGGGCAGCTCGCGCCGCAGCATCACCTCGTTGCCGACCACCACCGCGCGCACGGTGGCCGCATGCTCGCGGGCGACTCCGATCGCGGCGGCGAGCTCGGCCTCGTTCTCGGTCCGATCGCGGCCGAGCCATGCGCCGAGCAGCACGGTCATGCCGAGCCGCTGCGCGACGCGCGGCACCGCATCGAGCCCCTGCGACACCGAGTAGGTCCGCACGCAGCCGCTGCGTGGCGCGATCAGCCGCAGGTCGGCTTCGATGCGGGCCTCGTCGACGAACGCCGCCGGGTCGAACGGCGTCTCGCCGGGCCGCCGGAACGGTGCGTAGGAGACGCACTCGAGGCGCTCGGCGCCGGGCTCGGCGATCGCTTCGGGGACACCCGTGCGCCAGCCGTGCCAGAGCGCAACCAGCGTGGCCATGAGCACGGCGGCGAGCAGCGCCGCACGAGGCGCACCGGCGGCCTGCGGCCTAGCCGCGGTGCGCATCCGGTCCGCTCGACCCGGGTCGATGTCCTACGGGGTGGGGGCTGTTCATCACGCTATCCTCGCCAGCGCCCGATGCGGCGGCAGGTACACGACTTGCCGGTGTCGTGCGTTCATCAGGGTACGGACCGGCTCGTCACGCAGCGATCGTAGCGCGAGCGAACCGGGCCCCGCCCCGACCCGTCCTCCGGTCACACCCGATGCGCCCTCGGAGCACGTCGCGTGACCGCCTCCCGGACGGGCATCCGACACGAAGAGACCCGTCGCGGCCGCGGTCCGGCCGCAGGACTCCTTGGGGTCGTGCGCGTTCGCGCGCGGCCCCGTGCCCGAACCGACATGCAACGACAGACATCGATCGGCCGCATCGCCGGCCTGCTGCTCGCCGCGAGCCTCGCGGTCGGCAACCTCTTCGCCTGGCACGGCTGGCACCAGCCGGAGGCGGCGCCCGCCGCCCAGGGCCCGGTCGCCGGCCTCGCCTACAACGCCTTCCAGCGCTGGGACAGCCCCATCGAGCGGAAGTATCCGGGCAACGACTCGATCTCGGCGGACCTCGGCATGCTGTCGGGCCTGACCCGCCGCATCCGCACGTACAGCTCGAGCGAATTCCCCGACCTGCCGTCGCTCGCCGCGCAGCACGGCATCAAGGTCACCGCGGGGGTCTGGCTCGACGGCCGCGAGCTCGAGGATCGCAAGGAGATCGAGGCGGTCAAGGAAGCGGTCCGGCTGAACCGGAACATCGAGCGGGTGATCGTCGGCAACGAGACGCTGCTGCACGGCTCGCTGGGCATCGACGAGCTCGTCGCGCACCTCAAGGAGCTGCGCCGTGCCCTGCGCGTGCCGGTCTCCACGGCCGAGCCCTGGCACATCTGGATGCGCTACCCGGAGCTCGCGAAGAACGTCGACTACATCGCGGTCCACCTGCTGCCCTACTGGGAGGGCGTGCCGTCCGACGTCGCCGTCGAGTACGCGATGGACCGCTACGAGCAGATCAAGGCGCGGTTCCCGAACAAGCACGTCGTGATCGGCGAGATCGGCTGGCCGAGCCGCGGCGACCGGCTGACCCGCAACGGCAGCACCGCCACGGCCTCGCCGCTCGAGCAGGCCCGCTTCACCCGCGAGTTCCTCGCGCGGGTCAAGGGCAAGCCGGTCGACTACTTCGTGATGGAAGCGATCGACCAGCCCTGGAAGGCCAACAACGAAGGCCGGGTCGGCGCGTACTGGGGGCTCTTCCATGCGGACCGCACGCCCAAGTTCGAGCTCGACGGGCCGGTCGCGCCCGACCGCTACTGGGAGATCAAGGCAGCGCTCGCGTCGCTGCTCGGCTTCGTCGCGATGGCCTGGTTCGCCACGCGCTTCGGACGGCTCAGGCTCGCGAGCCGGGCGGTCTACTGCGTCGCGCTGCAGGGCGTGGCCTCGTTCGCGGTCTGGCTGCTGGCGGTGCCGTTCGACCACTACCTGCGGCCCGCCGACTGGATGGCGCTCGCGGTGCTGGTGCCCACGCTCGGCCTGATGGTGTCGATCGTCCTGGCGAACGGCTTCGAGTTCGTCGAGATGTTCTGGCGGGGCAACCTGCGACGTCAGTTCCATCCGAAGCCGCTGCGGGCGGGCGCGCCCGAGCCCAAGGTGTCCCTGCACCTGGCCTGCTGCAACGAGCCGCCGGAGATGGTGATCGCGACGCTGCGCAGCCTCGCGCGCCTGGACTGGACGCACTACGAGGTGGTGGTCGTCGACAACAACACGAAGGATCCGGCGCTCTGGGAACCGGTGCGCGACTGGGTCGATCGGCTGGGCGATCCGCGCTTCCGCTTCTTCCATCTGCCGAAATGGCCGGGCTTCAAGGCCGGCGCGCTGAACTTCGCCCTCGAGCAGACCGCGGCGGACGCGGACATCGTGGGCGTGGTCGACGCCGACTACATCGTGCGCCCGGACTGGCTGCGCTCGAACGTCGCGCACTTCGAGGACGCGCAGGTCGCGGTGGTGCAGTCGCCGCAGGCCCATCGCGCCTGGGAGCGCCATCCGTTCCGCCGGATGATGAACTTCGAATACGACGGCTTCTTCCGCATCGGCATGCACCACCGCAACGAGCGGGACGCGATCATCCAGCACGGCACGATGACGCTGATCCGGGCGCGCGCGCTGCGCAGCCTGGGCCGGTGGTCGGAGTGGACGATCTGCGAGGACGCCGAGCTCGGGCTGCGGCTGATGAAGGCCGGGCTGCGCACGGTCTACGTCGACCGCGTGATGGGCGAGGGCCTGACGCCCGACGACTTCGCGCAGTTCCGCAAGCAGCGCCGCCGCTGGGCGCAGGGCGCGATGCAGATCATGAAGGCGCACGCCGGTGCGCTGCTCGGCGGCGGCTCGCTCACGCCCGCGCAGCGCTATCACTTCGTCTCGGGCTGGCTGCCCTGGATCGGCGACGCGCTGCACCTGGTGTTCACCTTCGGCGCGATGGCCTGGACGATCGCGCTGCTCGCCGCGCCCGTGCAGTTCACCTACCCGATCACGTTGTACATGGTGCCGCTGGTGGCGTTCTTCGGCGTGCGCGCGCTGCTCGGACCGCTGCTGTACGCGCGGCGCGTGCGCTGTTCGCCGCTCGAGACGCTGGGGGCCGCGCTGGCCGGCATGGGCCTGTCGCATGCGATCGGCCTGGGCGTGTTCGCCGGGCTCGCGCAGCGCGAGGGCGTCTTCGAGATCACCGCGAAGGGGGCGAAGGCGGGCGCGGCACGGCCGGCGGGTTCGAGCTTCGGCGGCGTGCGCGAGGAGGCGCTGCTGTTCGCGGGGCTCGCCTCGTGCGCGGCGGGCGTCCTGCTCACCCGTCAGCCCGGACACCTGGAGTCGGCGCTGTGGCTGGTGGTGCTCGGCCTGCAGGCCTTCCCGTACGCGGCGGCGCTCGTCTGCGCCGCGCTGGCGCGGCTGCCGGAGTCGCCGCTGACGGCCGCCGAGCCGGTGCGCGTGCCCGAGCGGACGGGCGCGCGGACGGTGGCCGCGCCGCGCCGCGCAGCCGGTGCGGCCGGTGCGGCGGGCGCGGCGGGCGAAGGGTGGGGCGGCGCGGTGATGCAGCGCGCCGTGCTGCCGCCGTCCGGCCCGGGCCGCTGACACGCCCGCGCGCGGCGCCGCCGCGTGCAGGCCCGGCAACGCCGACGCGCGCCCGCGCGGCGTCGCCGGGTGGGGCCGGGGCCCACGCCCCGGCCGGCCGTACGGACGCTCGCGCCCGCGGCATCGAGGCTCGGCCATAATCCGCCGATGCTCTCCGAACGCCACTACACGCTGACCATCGACTGCCCCGACCGCGTGGGCATCGTCGCCGAGGTCTCCCGGTTCATCGCCGAGCGCGGCGGCTGGATCCTCGAAGCCAACCACCATGCCGACCGCGAGCGCGGGCGCTTCTTCATGCGCAACGCGATCCTCGCGTCCTCGCTGCCCGAGGGACGCGACCGCTTCGCGGCCGGCTTCGCCCCGATCGCCGACCGCTATGACATGACCTGGCGGCTCTCCGACTCGGCGGTGCCGCGCCGCGTGGCGCTGCTGGTCAGCAAGCTCGACCATTGCCTCATCGACCTGCTCTACCGCTGGCGTGCGGGCGAGCTGCGCTGCGAGATCCCGTGCGTGATCGCCAATCACGACGACCTGCGCCGGGACGTCGAGGTCCACGGCATTCCGTTCCACCACGTTCCGGTCACGCCCGAGACCAAGCCGGCGGCGTTCGCGGAGATCGAGCGGCTGCTGCAGGGTCACGAGGTCGACACGCTCGTGCTCGCGCGCTACATGCAGATCCTGCCGCCCGACACCTGCGCACGCTACCCGGGCCGCGTGATCAACATCCACCACAGCTTCCTGCCCTCGTTCATCGGCGCGAAGCCGTATCACCGTGCGTTCGAGCGGGGCGTGAAGCTGATCGGCGCCACCAGCCACTACGTGACGGCGGATCTCGACGAGGGGCCGATCATCGAGCAGGACGTGGTCCGCGTGGAGCACGGCGACACCGTCGACGACCTGATCCGCTACGGTCGGGACGTCGAGCGGGCGGTGCTGGCGCGCGCGCTGCGGTATCACCTGGAGGACCGGGTGATGCTCAACGGGCACAGGACGGTCGTGTTTCGGTGAGACCGGCGGACGCCGGAGGGGCCGAGCGGGCTTGCGCGGTCCGAGGCTACAATGGCCGCCCGAGGACGCCCCCACGCTCATGGTCCCCCATTTCGTCACATCGCTGACCGGCCCGCTGCTGGAGCTCGAGCACAAGTTCCTCGACGCCACGCCGCGCATCGAACGCTGGTTCCGCATGGAATGGCAGGAGCACACGCCGCCGTTCTACTGCTCGGTGGATCTGCGCAACGCCGGCTTCAAGCTCGCGCCCGTCGACACCAACCTGTATCCGGGCGGCTTCAACAACCTCTCCGCCGAGGCGCTGCCGCTGGCGGTGCAGGCGGCGACCGTCGCGATCGAGAAGTACTGCCCCGACGCGAAGAACCTGCTGCTGATCCCCGAGAACCACACCCGCAACACGTACTACCTGACGAACGTGGTGCGGATCGCGGCGCTGCTGCGCCAGACCGGACTCACGGTCAGGCTGGGCACGCTCAATGCCGAGATCACCGCGCCGACGCGGGTCGAGCTGCCCGACGGGCAGGCCCTGACGATCGAGCCGCTGGTGCGCGCCAACGGACGCGTCGGACTCGACGGCTTCGACCCCTGCGCGATCCTGCTGAACAACGACCTGTCGGCCGGCATCCCCGACATCCTGCGCGACCTGCAGGGCCAGATCCTGCTGCCGCCGCTGCACGCCGGCTGGGCGGTGCGCCGCAAGTCGCATCACTTCTCGGCGTACAACGACGTCGCCCGGCAGTTCGGCAAGCTGCTCGACGTCGACCCGTGGCTGGTCAACCCGTACTTCTCCACCTGCGGCAAGGTCGACTTCCAGGCGCGCGAGGGCGAGGAATGCCTCGCCCACAACGTCGACGCGACCCTCAAGCTCATCCGCGCGAAGTACAAGGAATACGGGATCGACCAGACGCCCTTCGTCATCGTGAAGGCCGACGCCGGCACCTACGGCATGGGCATCATGTCGGTGAAGGACGCCTCCGAGGTGCAGAACCTCAACCGCAAGCAGCGCAACAAGATGGCGGTGGTCAAGGAGGGGCTGGAGGTCAGCGAGGTGATCATCCAGGAAGGCGTGCCGACGATCGAGACGGTCGACAACGGCGTCGCCGAACCGGTCGTCTACATGGTCGACAAGTACGTCGTGGGCGGCTTCTACCGCGTGCACGGCGAGCGCGGCCGCGACGAGAACCTGAACGCGCCGGGCTCGCGCTTCGTGCCGCTGCCCTTCGCCGCCCCGTGCAACATGCCGGACGCCGAGGGCACGCCCGAGTGCGCGCCGAACCGCTTCTACGCGTACGGCGTGGTCGCGCGCCTGGCGCTGCTGGCCGCGTCGCTCGAGCTCGAGCGGACCGATCCCGACCCCACCCGCTTCGGCTGAAGCGGCGACCCTCTCCCGAGCCGCCGCGCCGAGGACCCCGATGCGCATCCTGATCGTCGCCGACCCGATCGAGACCTTCAAGACCTACAAGGACTCGACCTACGCGATCATGGTCGCGGCCGCGGCCCGCGGCCACACGCTCGCCCTGTGCGAGCAGGGCCAGCTCTGGCTCGAGGGCGGGCATGCCTGGGCCGATGCGTCGACCCTCGAGCTGTCGGGCCCGCAGCTCGGCGAGCCGGGCCACGATCCGCACGGCTGGTGGGTCCGCGGCGAGCCGCGGGCCGAGCGCATCTCGGCGTTCGACGCGGTGCTGATGCGCAAGGACCCGCCGTTCGACCTCGAGTACGTCTACAGCACCTACCTGCTCGAGCATGCGGTGCGCGAGGGCGCACGCGTCTTCAACGACCCGGCCGCGATCCGCGACCACAGCGAGAAGTACGCGATCGCCGAGTTCCCGGAGTTCACCGCCGACACGATGGTCACGCGCGATCCGGCGCGGCTGCGCGGCTTCGTGCAGCGCCACGGCGAGGCGGTCTTCAAGCTGCTCGACGGCATGGGCGGCGCGTCGATCTTCCGCGCGCGCGCCGACGACATGAACCTGTCGGTGATCATCGAGACCATGAACCAGTTCGGCGCGCGCAGCGTGATGGCGCAGCGCTACCTGCCGGCGATCGCCGAGGGCGACAAGCGCGTGCTGCTGATCGGCGGCGAGGTCGTGCCGTTCGCGCTCGCCCGGATCCCCAAGCTCGGCGAGTCGCGCGGCAACCTCGCCGCCGGCGGCACCGGGCGCGCGCAGCCGCTGTCGGCGGACGATCGCCGGATCGCCGAGTCGCTCGCGCCGCGGCTGTTCGCGCGCGGCCTGTTCCTGGTCGGCCTCGACGTGATCGGCGACTGCCTGACCGAGGTGAACGTGACCAGCCCCACGTGCTTCCGCGAGATCGCCGAGCAGACCGGCTTCGACGTCGCGGCGCTGTACGTGCAATGCCTCGAGCGCGAGGTCGCGCGCCCGCGATGATCGGCATCCTCGTCGTCTCGCACGAGCCGCTCGGCACCGCGCTGATCCACTGCACGCGGCACATCTTCGGGCGCATGCCGCCGCAGCTCGCGGCGCTCGACGTGATTCCCGACGAGGACCCGGAGCTCGCGCTGCAGTCCGCCCGCGAGCTGCTCGCGCGGATCAACGACGGCTCGGGCGTCATCGTGCTCACCGACCTGTTCGGCGCGACGCCCGCGCGCATCGCCGCGCGGCTCGCCGAGCCGAGCCGCATCGTGGTGATCGCCGGCGTGAACCTGCCGCTGCTGGTCAAGGCACTGACCCATCGGCGCGGACCGCTGGACGAGGTCGCGGTCAAGCTGCTCGACGGCGTGCGCGAGACGATCCTGCCGATCGAGGCGCGCGCCGACGGAGACGAAGCGTGAAGCAGACCCAGGTGACCATCGTCAACAAGCTCGGGCTGCATGCGCGGCCTTCGGCGGCGCTCACTCAGACCGCGACGCGCTTCAAGTCCGACGTCTGGCTGTCGAAGGGAACGCGTCGGGTGAACGGCAAGAGCATCATGGGCGTGATGATGCTGGCGGCCGCGCGCGGCGCGACGCTGACGATCGAGGCCGACGGCCCCGACGAGGACGCGGCGCTGGCGGCGCTCGCGGAGCTGGTGGGGTCCGGGTTCGGCGAAGGGACCTTCACCCCCGATCCCTCCGATCCGCCGAATCGCTGAGGCCGGGCGCGCCATGCTGACCCTGCACGGTACCGGCATCGGCGGTGGCGTCGTGGTCGGCCGCGCGGTGGTGCTCGAGACGCGGCTGATCGACGTGCCGCGCTACCGCGTGGAGTTCGCGCAGCGCGCGGGCGAGGCGGCGCGTCTCGCGCGCGCGGTGACGACCGTGCGGGCCGAGCTCGAGGCGCTGGGCACGCACCTGCCGGCCGATGCGCCGGTCGAGGCGCAGGCGCTGCTGCAGGTCCACGCGATGATCCTCGACGACCCGTCGCTCGCGCCTCAGGCGACCGTCGCCATCGAGTCGCACGGTCAGAACGCCGAGTGGGCGTTCGCCTCGCAGGCGGAGCATCTGGCCGCGCAGTTCGAGCAGTTCGACGATCCCTACCTGCGCGAGCGCGGGCGCGACGTCACGCAGGTCGCCGACCGCGTGCTGCGGGTGCTGTCGGGCTCGGGCCGTGCGCTGCGGGCCCGCGCGTTGCCGGGCGACGTGCCGCTGATCTTCGTGGCGCACGACATCTCGCCGGCCGACATGCTGCAGCTCAAGCACGCCGGCGGCTTCGCGATCGACCTCGGCGGCACCGCGTCGCACACCGCCATCCTCGCGCGCAGCATGAACGTGCCGGCCGTCGTCGGCCTGGACCGCGCGAGCCAGATGGTGCGCGACGACGACTGGCTGGTCATCGACGGCGACACCGGCGTGCTGGTGGTCGCGCCCGATCCCGCGGTCCTCGACGAGTACCGTCACCGGATGGTGCTCGGCCTGCTCGAGAGGAAGCAGCTCGAGCGGCTGGTGCACGTGCCGTCGGCGACGCTCGACGGCGAGCCGATCGAGCTGCTCGCGAACATCGAGCTGCCCGCCGAGGCCGCGCAGGCGCGTGACGCGGGGGCCTCGGGCGTCGGCCTGTTCCGCACCGAGTTCCTGTTCATGAACCGGCGCGAGCTGCCCGGCGAGGACGAGCAGTACGAGGCCTACCGCGAAGCGGTGCTCGGCATGGCCGGCGGTCCGGTCACCATCCGCACCATCGACATCGGCGCCGACAAGGCCCTCGACGGCGACGACGACGTGCACGAGCCGGCCGCCTCGCCCAACCCGGCGCTCGGGCAGCGCGCGATCCGCTACAGCCTCGCCGAGCCCGACGTGTTCCTCGAGCAGCTGCGGGCGATCCTGCGCGCCGCCGAGCACGGCCCGGTGCGGCTGCTGATCCCGATGATCGCCCACGGCCACGAGGTCGACCAGACGCTGCGCCTGATCGCGCAGGCGCGCACGCAGCTCGCCGATCGCCTGCGTCGCCAGATGCCGCCGGTGCCGGTCGGCGGCATGATCGAGGTGCCCGCCGCGGCGCTCACGTCACCGTTCTTCGCGCGCCGGCTCGATTTCCTGTCGATCGGCACCAACGACCTGGTGCAGTACACGCTCGCGATCGACCGGGCCGACCACGCGGTCTCGTCGCTGTACGACCCGTTCCACCCCGCCGTGCTGCAGCTCGTCGCGCAGACCATCCGCGCCGGCGAGCGCGCGGGCAAGCCGGTCTCGGTCTGCGGCGAGATGGCCGGCGACCTCGACGCGACGCGGCTGCTGATCGGCATGGGCCTGCGCGCCTTCTCGATGCATCCGGCGAGCCTGCTGCGCATCAAGCGCGAGATCCTGCGCTGCGACGCCGGCCGGCTGCGCACGCGGGTGGCGCGGCTGCTCGCCGCCGACGACCCGATGCGCGTGCAGTCGGGGCTGGAGCGTCTGCGGGAGGCCTGAGTGGCGTCGTGAGTGGCGTCGTGCCCGCCGTCGTGCCCGCCGCCGCGGGTCACTTGCCCGAGCAATGCCCGGCGCCCGAGGCGCGCTCGTTGCCGAGCGCGAGCGGCGGCGGTTCGGCGAACCGGTCGCGCGGCGCGGAGCGGGTCGCATCCAGCACCACGAATCCGGCGAGGGCGGCCCAGAAGGCGAGGGCGAGTCCGATGCGTCTCATGGCCTCACCCCTTCATGCCCAGCCGCTCGCGCAGCCGGATGCCGAGCGTCGAGCCCGCGAAGGCCGCGGCGAACCAGACCCATCCGTGCAGACTGCCGGACGAGATGCCCGAGAAGAACGCGCCGACGTTGCAGCCGAACGCCAGCCGTGAGCTGTAGCCGAGCACGAGGCCGGCGACGATCGCGGCGAGCCACTGGCGCATCGGCACCGGACCCAGGTCCGGGCACGCGGTGCCGCGCCGTGCCGCCACCAGCAGCGAGCCCGCGAGCAGGCCGAGGTTGGTGATGGTGGTGACGTCGTCGAGCACCGGTGCGGCGACCTGCGCCATCCGGGCCTCGGTGCCCCAGAAGGCGTTGCCCGACAGGTCCGCACCCAGCCAGGTGACGATCTTCGCGCCCCACAGCCCCGGGCCGTAGACGATGCCCCAGGGCTGGCCGGCGATGACGAGGTTGGCCACCCCGAGCACCGCGAGCAGGATCGCGCCGATCCAGACGCCGCGCCCGACCCAGCGGGTGCCGGTGGCGCGGCGCGCGCGCCAGGCGAGCGCGCCGAGCACGACGAGCGCGGCACCCTGCGCGGCGATCGTGCCTCCCGCGCCGAGCGTCTCGACGAGCGACACGCCGGGCAGGCTGCCCCACGACAGCCACCAGTCCTGATGGGCGGCGCCCAGGAAGCTGCCGATCACCAGTCCCGGGAAGGCGGCGATGCTCGCCGGATGTCCGAGGCCGGCCTTGTAGAGCGTGCCCGAACCGCAGCCGTCGGCGACCTGCATCGCCGCGCCGAACACGAACGCGCCGAGCACCAGGCTCCACGACAGCGGCGCCACCGCACCCGAGAGCTCCGGGTGCGTGGCGAGCAGCGGCACGGTGCCGAGCATCGCCAGTCCGATCGCGAGGAACTGGGCCAGCAGGCCGGTCGGGTCGCGCTGCCTGAGCCACACGCGCCAGCCGGTGGTGAATCCGAACGCGGTGGCGGCCAGGACCGCGCCGAACCCGAGCCCTACCAGCACCAGCAGCCCCTGGCGCACGCCGGCCACCCAGGTGACCGCGAACCAGGCGAGCGGCACCACCGCCCACGGCGCGAGCCGGGGCACCGCGCCCACCGCCGGATGCGGTCGTGCGACGCTGCTCATCGGGGCCTCAGCTCCCCGACAGCTTCAGGTCGATCAGCAGCTGGCGCATGCGGTTCGGCACGTTCGACATCGGCAGCCCCGCGCGCGACCACTCCACCATCGACTCCGGGTACAGCTTCACGTCCTTCTCGCCGAGCATCTCGGACATCACGAACCAGTTGGTCGCCGCCCAGTGGCCGGTGTTGCAGAACGAGACCGCATCGGTGCCCGAGCCGGGCTCGATGCCGTTGGACTGCGCCACGCGCTTGACGTCGGCGGCGGCGAGCAGCGCGCCGCTGCCCTTGTTGAACCACACCGCCGAGTCGACGTTGCTCGCGCCGGCGATGGTGCCCGGCGCCTTGGCGGCGACGTGGCGGGTCTCGCCCTCGAAGAAGGCCTTCGGGCGCGCGTCGATCAGCTTGGCCTTCTGCGCCGACTGGGCCTGCACGACGTCGTCGCGGGTCGCGATCAGCCGCGTGTCGATCTGCGCGACGTAGCCCGACGGGCGCACCTGGACGGCGTCGGTCGGCAGCGGCCGGCCGGCCGCGCGCCACGCGCTCACGCCACCGTTGAGGATCGACAGCTTCGACAGCCCGGCGGTCTTGAGCGTCCAGTACACCCGGGCGGCCGCGCCGAAGTCGGTCGCGTCCTTGCCTTCGTGGGCCACCACCACCTCGGTGTCGCGATCGATGCCCAGCCGCTGCAGCAGCGCGGTGAGCGCCTGCGCATCGAGCGGCTTGCCGGGGTTGTCCTTGGGGCCGCGCCACAGCGAGTAGGGCGCCGACACCGCACCCGGCAGGTGTCCGGTCTCGTACGGCGTGCGGCCGGCGGGATCCTTGCCGTCGCGGATGTCGAGGATCCGCAGCTGCGGCGCGTCGAGCTTCGCGGCCAGTTCGGCCTGCTCGACGATCGGTGCGGCCTGCACAGCCGGCGCGGCGAAGCTCAGCGCGGCGGCGAACAGCGCGGCCGACAGGAGGCGGTGGGAGGGGCGCATCGAGGTCATCCGGGGAACCGTGAGGGGACGCGATGGTGCGTCACCCTGGCCGCGGGCGTGAACCCCCGTTCGGTGCATGAGCTCATTCCCGCGGGTTGACACCCGCCGGCCCGGCCGCTACCGTCACCGCTCGCGCCGATTTGACCCAGCTTGCGGGCGCGTTACAAATGCGGCTAAAGCGGCGCACCGCGACCCCGCCCGTGCCCGACCGCCGCAGCCAAGCCGGTCGGGTTGTTTCATTCCAGGCCGTCCGCGGCCGACGATGACCACACGGGATACGGGACACGATTCGATGACCGATTCGGTCGGAGCCACCACCCCGCAGCGGCTGCGCTTCGAGGCCCCGCTCGCGCTCGCCAGCGGCGCCTCGATCGCCGGCTACGAGCTCGTCTACGAGACCTACGGCACGCTCTCGCCGGCGCGCGACAACGCGGTCCTGGTCTGTCATGCGCTGAACGCGTCGCATCACGTCGCGGGCACCTCGGCCGCCGACCCGTCCGACCTCGGCTGGTGGGACAACATGGTCGGTCCCGGCAAGCCGCTCGACACCGACCGGTTCTTCGTCGTCGGCGTCAACAACCTCGGCTCGTGCTTCGGCTCGACCGGGCCGATGTCGATCAATCCGGCGACCGGCCGGCCCTACGGCCCCGACTTCCCCGTCGTCACCGTCGAGGACTGGGTGCGCACGCAGGCCCGGCTCGCCGACGCCCTCGGCATCGAGCGCTTCGCGGCGGTCATGGGCGGCTCGCTCGGCGGCATGCAGGCGCTCGCCTGGAGCACGCTGTTCCCCGATCGGCTCGGCCACTGCATCGCGATCGCGACCGCACCGAAGCTCTCGGCGCAGAACATCGCCTTCAACGAGGTCGCGCGCCGCGCGATCGTCACCGACCCCGGCTTCCACGGCGGGCGCTTCTACGATCACGGCACCGTGCCCGCGCACGGGCTGAGCGTGGCGCGGATGATCGGCCACATCACCTACCTGTCGGGCGACACGATGGCCGAGCGCTTCGGACGCACGCTGCGCCGGCACGCCTCGGACACCGCGCTGCGCGACGGCTACCGATTCACCTTCGACGTCGAGTTCGAGATCGAGTCGTACCTGCGCTACCAGGGCGAGAAGTTCTCGAAGTACTTCGACGCGAACACCTACCTGCTGATCACGCGCGCGCTCGACTACTTCGACCCGGCGGGAGCCCACGGCGGCGACCTCGCGGCCGCGATGGCGCCGGCGCGCTGCGACTTCCTGGTCGCCTCGTTCACCACCGACTGGCGGTTCGCGCCCGAGCGCAGCCGCGAGATCGTCGCGGCGCTGCTCGCCAACCGCCGCCGCGTGACCTACGCCGAGATCGACGCGCCGCACGGCCACGACGCCTTCCTCCTCGACGACGTCCGCTACCACGCGCTGGTGCGTGCGTACTTCGACCGGATCGCCGCGGCACTGCCCGGCGCCCCCGTCCGCAGTGCCGCGCCGGCCCGCGACCACGCGGTGCTCGCATCATGAGCACCCTCGCACCCGGCGCAACGGGGCGCGGCACGGCGCCCGTGATGGCCTCGCAGCGCCCCGACGCCAACGGCCTGCGGCCCGATCTCGCGGTGATCGCCGACTGGATCGCACCCGGCTCGCACGTCCTCGACCTCGGCTGCGGCGACGGCGCGCTGCTCGATCACCTGCAGCGCGCCAAGCGCTGCACCGGGTACGGCGCCGAGATCGACGACGCCCAGGTGCTCGCCTGCGCGCGGCGCGGCGTCGACGTCATCCAGCAGGACATCGAGGCCGGCCTCGACGTGTTCGCGGGCAGCCGCTTCGACGTCGTCGTGCTGTCGATGGCGATCCAGGCGACCCACCAGACCGAGCGCGTGCTGCGCGAGATGAGCCGGCTCGGCGCCGAGGGCATCGTGTCGTTCCCGAACTTCGGTCACTGGTCGCACGCCTGGTCGATCCTGCGCGGCCGCATGCCGATCTCGCGCGAGATGCCCTACCGCTGGTACGACACGCCGAACCTGCACCTGTCGACGCCCAAGGACTTCGAGGACTTCCTCGACGGACTCGGACTCGCGATCACGCGGCGCGGCTTCCTCGCGGACGGCCGGCCGGTCGGCGTGCTGCCCGGCCTGCGCGCGACCCAGGCGATCTACCGCTTCCGGGTGCGCCCGGTCCGGGGCGCCGCGTGACGGACGCCCCCGACAACTACATCCTGCGGCTGATCCGGGGCGAGGCGCCCCAGCATCCGATCGGCGAGACCCTGGGCGCCCGCATCCTCGAACTCGACCTCGCGGCCGGCCGCCTGGAGATGGAGTTCGTCGGCACCGACGCGTTCCGCAACCCGGCGGGCACCGTGCAGGGCGGCATGCTCGCGGCGATGCTCGACGACGTGACCGCGTCGCTCGCCACCGCGACCGCCACGCAGGACGAGCGCTGCGCGACCCTCGATCTGCACACCTCGTTCCTGCGGCCGGCGAAGGTCGGCCCCATCCGCGCGAGCGCCCGCGTCGTGCGTCGTGGCCGCGAGATCGTGCACGTCGCCGGCGAGCTGTCGCAGGACGGCCGGCCCGTGGCCACGGCCACGGCGACCTGCATGCTGGTCGCACCGCGCCCCGGCGGCTGAGCGCTGGCGACACGAGACAGGCGGGTCCGGCCACCGGGCAGCCCGGGTCGGACCGATGCAATTCCGGGGGATTGCCGCGGCCCCGGCTCGCGCCGGGCTACGCTGCGCGGATGTCCCAGCTCCCTCTCCTCGCGGGCGAGACCGGCTTCGAGCCGACGCCCGAGGCCGCACGCGCGCGCCTCGAGGCCGTCGACCCCGGCGCCTACGCCCGCACCCGCAACGCCCTCGACGGCGCGGTCACGCGGCTCTCGCCGTACCTCACGCACGGCCTGCTCGACGTGCCGGAGGCGCTCGCCGCGATCCGCACCCGGCACCACGTGCCGGTCTCGCACAAGCTCGCCTTCGAGTTCGGCTGGCGCGAGTACTTCCGCCATGCGTGGCGGCATCTCGGCGAGGGCGTGCTCGCCGACGTGCGTCCGCCGCCGTGGTCGGGCCGGTACGCGTCGGCGATGCCGGCCGACATCCTCGAGGCGCGCACCGGCGTGCCCGCCATCGACCATGCGGTGCGCGAACTGCATGCGACCGGCTGGCTGCACAACCACGCGCGCATGTGGGTGGCGTCCTACGTCGTGCACCTGCGCAAGGTGCACTGGCGCGCGGGGGCCGACTGGATGCATGCGCACCTGCTCGACGGCGACCTCGGCGCGAACCACCTGAGCTGGCAGTGGGTGGCCGCGACCTTCTCGGCCAAGCCCTACGTCTTCGATGCGGGCAACGTCGCGCGCTATGCGCCGCGCGCGTGGCAGTGCGGCGGCACGGTGGTGGACCGCTCCTACGAGGCGCTCGACGCGCTCGCCCGCGGCGCGCCCGACGTCGGTCCGGAACCCGCCGACCCGCGTGGTCGGTCCGGCCCGCGTCCCGCCACCGAGCCGCCGGCGGTCCACGCCTCGCCGCCCGCCGATGCGCTGGCCGGACTGCGCACGGCCGACGAGCCCGCCTGGCTCGCGGAGATCGTGGCGGCCTGCGCGGCGTCCGGAGACGCGCGGGTGCGCATCGTCCATCCGTGGTCGCTCGGGGCGCCGCGCGAGGGTGGGCCCGCGACCCGCGTCGGTCTGCTGCATGCGCCGTATCATTCGCGGTTCCCGTGGTCGTCCCGACGCTGGGCGTTCGTGCTCGGCGCGATGCGCACGCACGTCGAGGGGGTCCACCTCGGCGACGCGCGCCGCGCGCTCGATGCACTGCTGGACGCGGGCCTCGTGCCCGTCCTGCGCGACGCGCTGGTGCCGGGCTGGCGTGAGGCCATCGAGGCCGCGGCCCGACGCGGTGCGGTCGTCGAGCCGGTGCCGCGCGAGTGGGACGACCCCGACCGGCTGTGCGGGTCCTTCACCCGGTTCTGGAACATCGTCTCCCGCTGACCCGCTGACCCGCTGACCCGCTGACCCGCTGACCTGCCGACCTGCCGACCCATGACCGATTCGCGCGACATCCCCGCCACCCAGCGCTTCGCCTGGATCCTCGGCCTGGCCGGGCTCCTGCCCTTCGCCTCGCATGCGCTGTTCTCGTGGCTGTCGCCGCCGTCCGAGCTGGGCGGCGTGCTGCGCTCGCAGGCGCACTACGCGGCCGCCATCCTGACCTTCCTCGGCGCGCTGCACTGGGGGGTGACGCTGGCCTCGCCGTCGATCGTCGACTTCCGCGCGGTCACGCGCATGTTGTGGGGCGTGACCCCGTCGGTGTTCTGCTGGGTGGTCACGCTGTATCCGACCGACACCTCGCTGCCGCTGCTCTTCGGCGGGCTGCTGGTGGCCCTGGCCGTCGACTGGCTGCTCTACCGCGACACGCCGGTGCCGCGCTGGTTCCTCACCCTGCGCACCGTGCTCACCGGCGGCGCGCTGCTGGCGGTCGGCGCGAGCTGGCTGGCCCTGGCCACGCGGCT
>Ga0105105_10000095_pt1 | contig 39846 bp, 43 predicted proteins | sample PPLLaktember2015_4_FD_79108 | JGI IMG/M metagenome (GOLD analysis project Ga0105105, IMG submission 79108) | Freshwater sediment microbial communities from Prairie Pothole Lake near Jamestown, North Dakota, USA - PPLs Lake P8 Core (1) Depth... | ecosystem: Environmental > Aquatic > Freshwater >...
CTGCTAAGAATATTCTCCGTTTCGGAAGCGAAACGCTTAAGTTAATAGCTTAAGAAGCCCCTCCCTTTAGGGAGGGGAGGCTTCACAACATTTCCAGAAATAATACAATCAGCGAGGCCAGCCTTCAAGAGGTAATTATAAAATGAAACCGTGGTATAAGCTTAACACAGTAGAAATATTTAATATGATCGAATCCTGTGAGAGTAGCTTCCATAAGTCGGAGGATACACTCACGCGTCTTAATTACGTAAAGACAATCTACAACCTTATCTATAAAAAACATTTAGAGGAAAAAGAGCATGAACGATGAGGAAACAAAGGCATTTCTTAGAAAGATGGGATATGCAGGTAGCAGTATGAAAGTCGTGGAAGAGGTCATTAAAAAAAGGAAGAGAAAAGAGACGACAGGCAGTATTGATGACGATCTACCAAAAGGGCATGTATATAAATCTGACCTTCTGAATCTATTACCTGATAACACAAAGGTGTATAGCCCCATCTCATCCTTCGAGAGTGAAGCCTCCGTCCGAGCTGAAGACTCGGGGGAATTTTATAAAGAGGACGAGGACGAAATAATTAAGGAAGCAGACGACGATCACAGATTTGGGTGTTCAGCCTATTCTTTATCCGATTTAAAACCTACTATTTAAGGAGAACAACATGCGTGTGTACGAATATGTAATCTTTTTGGATCCTAAAAAGGAAGAAGGAAAACCAGAAGAAAAAGCAAAAATTCTTGTGGATAGAAAGACAGTTCTTGCTACTAGTGACAAACAAGCTGGGATTATTGCAAGTAGAGATATCCCAGAAGAATATATCGATCGGCTAGAAGAAATTGAGGTGGCCCTACGCCCTTTCTAACTGGGGTAGACGCTAAAAAAGAAACGTCTACCCCTAAAAAGAGCTATGATTACTTGGCGAGAAAACGGGCACAATTTGTTAGTGAAGTACAAGGAAGAGGAGGCACGCCCATACAAAACATACTACAAGAGTTATCGATGCCCGCTACTTCTATGTTGATGACAACAAATACTGGTGCACCAGTATTAGCAGCGAACATATCAGGTGTTCCAGACACTACTACATATTGGAACGCAGCTTCGTTTAAAACACAATTGACGTAGCACCTCTTTTTTTAAGCTCTGTAATCAGAATTGCCGTATCCAGTTTATCTACAGGTACGGCATCTTCTTTTTTTCCTAAAAAGTTTTGTATTAGTGCATAAGATTGTCGGGAAAGCACCATTGGTGTTTTTCCCTTTGGATTGTCCGTACAGCGAACAACGCGAGCAGATAACATAGTACCAGAGAGACCTATTTGTTTGCCTAATTCCGCATAAGACAACTTTCTTTCTTCTTTTATTTTCTTAAGTTGTGTCGCTATTGTTAATGATAGTGGTTGAGATAGTGTCATATTAATTACTCCCTACGTGTTAAATCGTCTCATAAAGACAAAAACTGTCTACTACAGACAACAGACCGTGTCAACAAAACATCTAGATTTTTTCTTTTGTTTGAGTGATAGAGGAGGTGGCTCCTTGTTGCTTTTTGCACAATATGCAGAAAAGTCTTCAGTGTAACAACTAGAAGGCTTTTCTTTTTTGTGCTATAGCGACCGTTGGAAGAACCAGACCAGACTAGGTGAGAGGCGATTAAGGATGGAAACTGAAAAAAATGATGAAGAGGTTTATCAAGGATTGACTGAAGAGACTATAGAGCATCTCAAAAAAATGGAGACAGCTTTTAACAGTATAGTAGATCCTGCTGTTAAGGAATATTTACAGCTTTTAAAAGTAACCCATGACTCGGATAATAGAGTTTTGTGTCAAATGCTCAACAACGCACGATGGCACTTAGGTCGAAGAATTCGTGATATTGAAGAATCGCTAAAAGATACTAGCGAGGGAGAAGAGCAAACTCAGATGTAGATCTCTTTCTAGCTAAAGTTAGAGCAGGATAAATAGCTTACCTATCACCGTGAAGGACACTCAAAAAATGTCTGTACATTGTTTTTACCACAAAGTGGACTGGGACGGAGTAGCATCGGCTGCTATCGTACAACACTCTATTTCTAATGTTATTTTGTGGCCCTTTAATTACAACTGCGAATTTCCGTTGGACCAAATCACAAAAGACGATACGGTCTACTTTGTGGATGTGTCTATTCAGCCATACGAGAAGATATTCGAAGTTTGTGCTAGAGCAAAAAAAGTTTGTATAATTGACCACCATAAAACACTTATAGACACTGCAAATAGTATGCATAAACCAGAAAATCTGGAGTTATTTTTAGATCTCACATTGTCTGGGTGTGAGTTAACTTGGAAATATTTTAATCCTAAAGAGGAGATCCCGAAAGCGATATGTCTTTTAGGTCAATATGACTCTTGGCGGGATAAACCAGAGAAGAAAAAGGCGTACGATTGTGCCTGGAATACGGTACTTTCTTTCCAATTTGGAATGCGCAATTACGAGCTGGATGTTGAATTTTTTAGAAAAAAAGTATTATTTGATTCTACGTTAGTTCCAGACATTATTGAACGCGGTGAGTTAATACTAAAATACCAAGACAACCAAAACAAAATAGCGATGAACTCTAGCTTCGTATTCGAGCTAGAAGGATTTAAATGCCTTTGTCTTAACACTGGGCTTAGAAATTCACAGGTATTTTCCTCACTGTGGAATGAAACGGACTATGATATGATGTTGGCCTTTAGCTACACAGGAAGCAGATGGAGCTATTCTGTGTACTCCACAAAGCAGGACATTGATTGCGGTGCATTCGCAAAGAAGTTTGGCGGAGGTGGCCATCGCGGTGCGGCTGGTTTTTATACTGACGATTTGATGGTTTTAAAAAAAACCTAAGACGGCTGTTGCTATCCTATCTATTCGTATATTAGATAGCAGATCCTTCCAAAATCCATTATCTAATTGCCGAATTAATACTGAAAGATATTTAAAAAATCCTAATTCAGATAAAACAACAATGACTAGTACCGCAAATGCATGTTTGTATCTTTGTAACATGGTGCGCCTCCTTGCTTTATCACTGAATCTTGCTCAGAAAGATTAAACATATAGAAATTTTTCTAGTTCCCAAAAGGATACATATATATGGCAGACAGTCTACTAGAAGTAACAAATGCAATACGACATGCAGAGAGACTAGTGAATCTTCTTTGTAGCGGATTTAGTGTGTCACTAAATCCAACATGGTCTCACTTGGCAAATAAAGTTATTAAAGATGTGGAAGCGTGGGATGAAACAAAGGCATTACCGAAAGAAATTCAACATCCGCCTTATGTAGTGTATCGTCCTTTTCTAATCCAATCCGGCGCGGTACTTGCTGCAGAAGATGCCCTTCCCTCTATTTTATTTAAACAGTTTAAAAATAAATTTATGACCATTATTCATAATACGCTGTTACCTGCCATTAAAGAATACAAGAAACAAAACCCAACACTAGACGTTAATATTTTTCGTCCTCTGCTTGAAGTTAAATTAAAATGACATGGACGTTGTATCTTCTCTATCACGAAGAGACAAATCGAACGTATCTTGGTGTGACAACAAATGTTGAAAGGAGACTTCGTCAACATCGTTGTGAGATCGTCGGCGGTGCTAGATATACGACACGAATTCAAAAGCAGTTTCCAATGTGCAAATGGCAATTAGTAGCAACAGTCGCGAACTTCCCCGATCAGTCAGAAGTTACAAGGTGGGAGCGTCTTTTAAAATTGAGAACAAGAGGACTTCAATCTAGGTTAGAAGCGATGAGAGATCTCGGTAATGGTACGCATCCAAAATCATTTACTGAAGGTCAAAAAGAGAAGTTTAATGTTCCTGCGTATCTTGCGTTTCTAGTAGAAAATTAGCAACGAAGAGACAAATACACAAAACCCGAAACATCGTTTCCGACGTTTCGGGTTTTGGCTGATTCTATTGATATTCAGTAGCTGACTATTCGATTTCTCTTTCGAGATAAAGAGTAGTTTATAAATTCGGTTGCCCTACTTATTATGCCTACTTCCACTTCACACTAACAAATCAGATGTCACTTATCGATGTTTTTAGTCAGTATCCCATCGCATCAGTGAGTTATATTTGTAACTCACTATAAAGAAAGCGTCAACAAAAAATTAATTTATTTTTAATCTCATCTAATCATTCCCCACATTACCATTAATTATCAACAACTTACATTTAAATTAAAGTTTTCATCATTTTAAGCCGATCAATAGGAATATGTATTAGGGGGTAATATGAAAGTAACATTAATTTTAACTTTAAATGTATTTTTACTTGGCTGCGATGCTCTTATGATAAGGGCGTATTCGTTAAAGAAGAGTGCCGCGCAACAAGAAGCAACACCAGAAATTATAGAACGAAAACCTGCACAAGCTAATAATATAGAGTCCACGGACTGTATTTTTGATGGGGAAAAATACCGAGATGGCGGTGTCATCAATAAGACATCTTACGAAAAAAACATTGTACCTTACAATGAGACATGCGTACCCTTCGTCTCTGAATTTGTTTGTCGAAAAGGCGTGATGTATATAACGATAGACAATAGGAAAAAATATTCTTTTTGTAAAGTAGACGCACCTAAATCTTGTGGTTCTATTTCACATGCTTCTTATGAAACCAGAAAACGTTATTACACACCAACTGTTCCTTTTGGTAGGATATGTGCATGGGAATCACAGATACGTCACTGCACAGATGGTGCATTCTCTGAGTGGAATGGTTCTCATGCTTTCCCTGCTTGTAGTGTGTCAGTACCAACAAACGCTTCGATTTCGATAAATTCAGGTATCACAAATACTACTTCCTCTCTTGTTAACTTAACTTTAGTTGCAGATGGCGCAAGTGAAATGAAGATATCAAATAGCCCAGATTGTTCTGGCGTCTACATGCCTTTTGTTACTGATAAAGTTTGGACGCTTTCTCAAACAAATGCACAAGTATCTGTCTATGTAAAATACAAAGACGTTTTTGGAAACGAATCTAGTTGCATAAGCGATAGCATAATCCATGACACAGTAAGTCCTGATACTACTTTCGCCAGTATAAAAATTAATAACGATGCTCCCTCCACCCTTTCGCATTTTGTCACGCTCAATATTGTGCCTCCTTCAGATGCTGTTGAAATGGTCATTTCCAATGCCAATTGTAATATAGGCACATGGGAGACAGTAAAAACGTCATCAATATGGCAATTAAATAACATAAAAGGAATGACAAAAGCCTATGTGAAGTTTAGGGACGCAGCAGGAAACGAATCAAATTGCATCGAAGATAGTATTGAAATGCGCGGCCTTTCTCTTATTCAACACAACATGAATACAACAGCAATAGCTAGCAACAGCTCTCAAGCTATTACCACAGCGAACAATAATCTTTATATTGGATCACGAACAAGCAATGACCTTTCCATTTCCTCTGACGGAGGAAATACGTTTACGACAAGATCAGATAGGCACGGAATTCCTAGTTCTTTTAACGATATTAAAGTAGACGGTTCTACTTTTGTTGGTGTGACTGATTATGCTATCTTACTTTCCTCTGACGGAGAGCAGACCTTTAAAGCAATAATGTACGATAAAATATGTACTAATTATTATGATCCTTCTAGTTGCGTAGCAAAACAAAATTGGTCGTCTTCTTTCGCCCTTGGTTATATGGCAATCCAGAATTCTACTTGGTATTTTTCTTCTACTGGAGGTATTTTAATATCTTCAGACGGAGGTTCTACCTTCAAACAAATTAAAACCGATCGAATTATAGACAACAACAGTACAACTCTAGTGAGTACTGGTCTTATTTCAAATAATGTAGATAGGATTTATATTAAAGATAATATCCTTTATGCATTATCTTACGGTGTTGGGGTTAGCGTATCCACAGATGGTGGTTCTTCCTTCACATCACTAACTGGTCTACCTAGTAATAAGGTCACAGATTTAAAAATAGTAGATAATATATGGTACTTGACTATCAACGATAGTACAGTCGGTGGCCTTTATATGTCACCAGACGGAGTAAATTGGGTACTTAAATCTAATTTGAGTAAAACTGTCTACACAGTAAATGTTGACAGTACCAACATTTACGTAGGAACTGCAAACGGTTTAATCGTATCAAACGATGCAGGATCGTCATTTACAATCAATCTAGCACTAGGCGGAATATCGGTTATCCATCTTGATGGTCACATTATTTATACCGGATCATCCTCTTCTGTTAACAAGTCTATAGATTACGGAAATACCTTTACGCAAATAACTAGACCATCAACTTTACCTATTTCTTCTATTGTTGCAGATGCTATTGCCTACGATAGCGTAAGCAATAAATTATATGCTGCATCCACGCAATCAGGTCTTCTTATCTCAGCAGATAAAGGATCTACTTTTTCGTATTACGCTTCTTTAAGTAATGGCCTTTTAACTACCAATGCTGTTCAAGATGTAATAATCCATCCGACAACTAGACGCGTTTACGTAGCCACAAATAATGGAGTATCGATTATCGAAACCAATGGTTCCATCAGCCATAAAACAACTGCAGATGGACTTTGTTCTGCGTCTAGTGCACTTCGTATCGACACTAAAAATAATGTAGTTGTTGTTCGTTATGGGAACGCAATAGCGATCTCCACCGATAGTGGCGTAACTTTCAACTGTACCACCACGACAACAGGACTTCCTGCCAATCCTGCAACGTCCTCTCCTTCTGTGTATATCGACTTAGATAGTAATAGAATTTACATTCCGTCTAGTGCCGGTTTTATAGTTACACCAGATTTTGGAGCAAGTTATTTTCTTAATTCAACTTTAAACGGAAGCACGGCTACTTATATTTTTTCCATATATAAAGAAGGGTCAGACCTACTCGTATTTACCTCCAGTTCACTTTATTATTCAAACGATGGCGGTGATACTTTTTACAAATCACAACTTCTTCCTGCTGCTGTAACAGAAGTAATTAAGCATGGTGATACTTACTATTTGAAAAGCATTATGGGCTTGCAGATAACAAAAGATTTTATTTCTTTTTCTCTCAAGGGAACTTCACAAGGGTTAACCCCCAGCAGTAATTTGATCTCTATGGCAATCGTAGGTAGCGAGATATACGTCACAAATAATATAGGCATTCATAAGGTTACGATAGATTGACATATATCCATACACTAAAAATTAAATATTCCCCCTTTTAAAAATCTAAAAAAGATCTTATCCTCTCTCCCTAAAGGGAGGGGAGGCTTCACTGTGCTTTCGAATCCCATATTTTGCTAAGTCAATTTGGAGTAAGAGATGATCCATCCAACTTGGGTAGGACGTTTAAGAGCAGCATTAAAGACAAAGATGTCTCCTGAACGAAAACGTAGCAAAGATTCGTGTTTCTCCTGCGGTAAAAGACGAGATTGCACACGGTTCGAGCTTTATGTACAAGAGGCTTTCCATAACGATGTAAGTACACTTCTTAATGATTGGTGCAAAAATTATATACGAGGTAGCTGATGGACTATAGGGTAGAAAAATATATCAAAGAGCAGCGTCTTGATCGTGCGTGCTATAAAACAGCAATAAATTGCAGCGAAAATAAATGCCCTCTTTTTCTCTCTTGTCCACAAATGCCAGCAATGGGTAAAATATTTAATAAAACAAGAGCTTCTGTTTTCTTTGTATTTGGCTCTCCTTCTGTTACAGATGTAGAGGCTGGATATCCAGCAGTGTCGAAAGAGGGCGTCTATTTTAGAGAATCGTGGATAAAACCCTTCACTCTAGAAACCGGAGGTGTTGCATATTTAATAACACATCTTGTTCGATCTTCTCTTACGACAGAGACTGGCTCGCAACGAACAGCCACGAACACAGAAACTGAATACTGCTGGGAACATTTCTATAGTGAGATCATGGAACATCGCCCCGACGTCCTTGTCTGTTTCGGTGATGATGTATTTAATCAAATATATAAAAAAGCAAAAAATAAAGAAAAATTACCGCCACCAGAAAAACAGACCGTTCATATGCTAAGGCTTACTCCACATGAAGTGCAAATGTCAGACGATTACACCCCTACCGTATTTGTGTGTCATTCTCCTAGTTACATCCTAAAATCCCCCGCCTCTGGAATATTCTTCACTGATGAGTGTAAGAGATTCATAAATCATATGTGTAAAAGAGAGACCAAAAAGAAATCACCTATTATAGTTCAGAACGTGGAACTGCTAGATACTGTACCTCGTGTTCTTGAGTTTTTTGACTTTTTGACAAGAGGTCTTCCTAAAAATGAAATGTTCGATCTTGCTTTCGACTCCGAGACAGAAAATCTAAACCGAGTATATAATAATAATTTTTTATCTTGGCAGTTTACATGGGAACCAAGTAAAGCGGTCTTTATCCCAATAGACCATCCCGATAAACCTCTTTTTGCAGATGTGCACGATAAGCTAAAGCTTATTGATGCGTTTCAAAAACTTCTTAACTCTTCTCCAGAAGAGTCAAGAATCGCTTGGATTATTGCCCACAACGCTAAGTTTGATTTCTCTGTTCTATACGGCAGATATAAAATATTACCTCGTGGTACCATTCCAATTTGGGATACTCTTCTTGGTATGCATTGGTTGGATGAGAACAGAAAAGGTCGTAGTGCTGCTGCAGTAGACGGCAAGCCTTATTCTTTAAAAACTTTAGCTAAAGATTTTTTTGGTTTTGAATATAAAAGCGAGCAGCTTTCTGCTCGGGCAGAAGGAGACCTCGTAGCACTTTCTCTTGACGAACTAAAAGACTATGGTGGTACAGATACGATCATTACGTGGCAGATAAAACAAGAACAGCTTCGTCTCGCATCTGAACAGCCCGACAATGCACAGCCTAAACTAGAAAGATTCATGCGTCACTACTACTCCCCAGCAGTTCGCGCAGTTGCCTTTATGGAGTGTAATGGAATTTTCGTGTCCAATGACCAATTAAATTATCTCCAAGGAGAAAAATCCCCAATTTGGAACCGAATCGCTAGAATAGAAAACGTTGAACTACAACAATCACCAGAAGTTCTCTCGTTTAGGGAAAATTATAAATGCCTCATATCTGGCGGCAACTCTAGTATGACGTATGAAGAAGATCTATGGGGAGATGACGATGCAGATACATCACTACCCCTTTTTAATCCCAATAAAAAAGATCAAGAAACAGCTTTTTACTTAGAGCATCTCGGTCTTAGACCGTTGGCATTTAGCAAAAAAACACAAAAAGCAACGCTCAATAAAGCATTTCTTAATTACTACGCGTCAAGAGAAGTGTACTTAGCACTTGATAAGGCCAAACCACATCTGACCTATTACAATACACCAGTAAGTCATGAGGATGGAGAACCCATTTTCCCCAAAAACCCTCTTCAACTTGTACTTGAGTATAGAGAACTCGCTAAATTAGGAGGAACATATCTAGAAAGCATCCGAGAGATGGTGGAGGACCGCAATGGGGACTGTATAGACAATCGGGTGCGTGCGTCATACTGGTTATCCGGCACGGATAGTGGAAGATTGTCCAGCAGCAATCCAAACCTTCAAAACCTTCCTGCAGGCCGCTCGAAGATGGCAAAGGAGATTAAAAATCTTTTTCAAGCAGAGCCTCCCTCTAAACGTTTCCCCCAAGGAACCGCATTGATCCAGCTCGACTATAAAACAGCAGAGGTTAGATGGGCAGCCATTTTCTCTAATGATAAAAACTTAATCCGCTTGTTTAATGAAGCAAGAGAGTCTCTTGTCAAAGCGTGCTCCCCCGATGTTGTCATGTCGGAAGAAGAGTTCGAAGCAACACAGCTTGCTTCCGATATCCATAGAAGGACAGCATCTCTAATGTATGGCGTAGACCCCGCCTCGGTTTCAAAATCTCAACGCCAAGCTAGTAAATGCTTAGTAGGTAATACAAAGCTATTCACAAACAAAGGAATTGTCTCTATTGAGTCGTTGGTGAAGGATAAAACGGACGATAATTGGCAGCAGAGGTTGGAAGATGTATCTGTTGCATCATCTCAATACAAAACCAAAGCAGTCGGAATAAACCACAAATGGGTGGATTCGACTATTCGCGTTAGAACAAAAACAGGAATCGAAATTGAAGGTGATTCTGAACATCCATTACTCGTATGGCAAGATTGCCAACTAGTCCAGAAGGATTTATCTGAAATTAAGGTGGGTGATTATTTAGTAGTACCTCGCACTAACGATATTTGGCCGAGCGAATCTCCAACCCTTTCTGCATATGTGGATAATAAACAGGAAACTAGTGAGTTAGAGGATAAGGTACCGTGCCTAGTATGCGGGGAGAAACATGGAAATCTAAATAGGCATCTAGCGACACATAACATGGATCTGCAATCCTACCGGAATCGATTTCCAAACGCTAAGATGGTTTCTCCGATGCAGATTGCTAAGAGAATGAATTCGTTATTAGATACGGAGCATAATAAAATCATACCTAAATATCCGACCAAATTAACATCCTCGTTGGCGGCACTACTAGGGTATTTAGTAGCAGAAGGAGATGGACAACGATATACTATGAGCGGTCATGCTGACGATGCGAAAGAAATGTTGTCAGATTTTACGGCTTGTTTTTATGAATGTTTTGGCTTAACTGTAGAAGTGTCTGAATACCGAGATTTTACGTCTACAGGTGTAATAAGACTACCTCAAAAAGTTGTACGTTATCTATTAGATGTAGGGTTAATTAAAGGTTATAGTGAAACACAAAGAGTACCTGACATTATGTTCCGAGCAACTAAGTCAGAGATTAAAGCCTTCCTCAGTGCGTATTTTGAAGGCGATGGTAGTGTGAAGTATAATCAGATTGTCGTAACGTCAGCATCCTCTCTTTTAATGCAAGACATTCAACTGCTCTTACTTAGCATGAATATTGTGAGTACTAGATTCACGGAAGAACGTATAACCCCAGTAGGGAAAGAAGTTAGGTCGTATTACGGCTTGAGACTAGGTATACGAGATTCTCGCTTGTTCTATGAACATATCGGATTCGTCTCCACACGAAAGCAAGCACGAGCAGCTAGTTTGTCACAAACGTCTTCAGGTAGAGATTGTATCTATGGCTTAGAAAAACTACTTACAGAACTAAAGAAGACTTATAAGAGAGGTAGGAGATGGGTTATAGGGGATCAACAAGTTAGATTCGGAGAACGAAGTACAAAAGGAGGTAAATCTGAAGTAACTCGTGAGCTACTGACCTCAAGACCTTATATATTAGAAGCATTAAAAGTTTGGTCTACCTCTGTGAATAACTCCGTGTATCAGGATATTAAATGGCTACTAGACACAAAGGCAGCGTTGATTCCTGTGGAAGACATATCGGTCATATCTGGTCGTACTAAGGTTTATGATATAGAGGTGGAGGACGCTTCTCATACCTTCATTGCCAATGGGCTGCTATCAAAAAATTGTATCACTTTTGGATTACTTTTTGGTATGGGTGTAAAGACATTAGCAGCTAACAACGGTTGGACGTTGGAAGATACAGAAGAAAAAGTAGATAGGTTTTTCTCTGCCTTCCCTGATCTACGTCGATGGCTTGATAGTATACAAGAGGTAGCAAAGAAAAGAGGTTACGTCGAAACTATAATGGGACGCAGACGTAGGCTCGCTTTCTTATTCGACACAAAGGATTTTAAAGACGAAGCAAAAGCGTCACGCCTCGCAATGAACGCCCCCATCCAAGGTCAGTCTTCGGATGGAGGAACGATAGGTCTTTTTTCTTTTCTTCAGTATCTTTTAGACAATAACTTAGAACGTAGATGGATTATTGAGAATGTGGTGCATGATTCTTGTTTAGTTCAGGTTCCTATGGAAGATGTCGAAAAAGCACTTATGGCAATGCAGTACCACTTCGTAGACGGTATGGCTAAGTATATTAAACAACATTTTGATTTTACGCTCCCTCTTCCGATTGAATGTGAAATCGAAGTCGGTCTTAAATATAGCGAACTGACTAAATGGGATGGCAGACCTTTTACGCTTTCTTCTCTTTTGGATAAGCTAAAGGCAGACGCAAAAAAGTTTTGGTATACGAAAAAGGAAGATACGGGTAAACCGCACGCTGATTTGGATTTGACCTCTTGGCAAGGAGGAACTTAATGCACGACGTCTGGATGACATGCATACCTATGTGTTCTTGGGTAACACTTATTCGGTGTCCTACCACTGGAATTTACACATGCGCACGATGCGGTTTGCAATACATTTTGGATTAAAATCTTCGTAATCTATTGTAATATCTAATGGAAGGAAAGTTTGGTGTCAGACCTAAAGCCAAAGACCGCTTTGATGAGATTATCAATGATAGGTGATGCCCCCTGTGATGACGAAGTTGTAGTTAGGTTTCGGCCTTGCAGTAAGAATACATCCCGACCGTATGTTCGTATTGAATGTTATGATAGTGCTAATTTTATGGCTATAGATGAGATGGACAGGTTTATTGATGTAATCCAGATCGTTCGCGGCCTCTTAAAGAAAGAGTTAGAAAAAAACCTCGGAGATTAAAATGCACGAATACTTGTTTCAAACGCTAGTCACAAAAAAATATCTATCTACACAATAAGCAGCAGCATTTTCGCTCCAGCTACCCCTTTAATTTTTTTTATGTTATATTATTAATATAACAATGGTTTTCGTATAAAATATGAACAATTTTTTCAATTTTCTTTAAAAAATTGGCAATTTGAGATAAACAATAGAGTGTAGATCAGGCGTTTTAGACCTGTACAGAAATAGAGCGCAGGAGGTTTGAATTATTATCAAACTACAGGGCGTACATGGAACATGCCTAGCAGCTAAAGAACTAATTTTAAAAGAAGGTTTTAATCTTTCATCAGCAGGAATGGCAGGGTCTGGGGTGTATTTTTGGCGTGAATGCCATTACTCCAATGAATTAGCAGATGAAATCGGATTTTGGCCGATTTGTTACTTAGTGCTTGATGTTAATTGTATAAAACTTTTGTAGTAGAAGACTAATAAAGGAAATCCAATATGAGTTCAGAATGGACAAAAAAAACAGCTAAAGATGTATTTGAAAGAATGCAATCTCTAGATTCAAGTGCATTACGATCAAGAATACTAGAAACACCGGCAGATTCTTTAATGTATTCATTGCTAAGATTATATTCGGATATTAAAGAAGAGTTGGTTTACGACGAAGTTATTTCCAAAAACGATGCTCCCCGACGATATGTAGCAATTACAGTGTCACAAGAATTTTCATTTGTAATGGAAGGGCAAGAATGGGCAAAAGCAGCATAATGTCATCGTTTCAGTTTCGGTCATATAAGGTTGATAAAATTGATTTTGACCTGCACAAAAGTGTGAATGCATTAGAATTTCAGCAGGCTGTAAATCTAGAAATCAAAGTTGCGATCCGACGGCCTATTTTTTTTGAAGAAATAAAGAATTATGTTGTCGGAATTGATCTAGACTTAGATGTGAATGAAGGAGCAACTAAAAATCAAATAGCAAAACTTCAAATTGGAATCGCAGGTGTTTTCTTTGTTACAGAAAAATTCTCTGGTGAGATCGAAGAAAACCTTGTCAAACATCAAGCTCCAACATTGCTTTTCTCTTATTTGCGATCAACCGTCACAAATATACTAATAAATGCAGGTTTTCCAGCGATTATTCTTCCTCTAATCAATATTCATGAGGTCGCCAAAACAAGCCTTAATGGTATAGATATTGAGGTTAAAAAGTAACGATTGCTCCTTGAAAATGTGACTTCCTATTAGAAGATTGCGAAAAGGGATTCATTCCCAATCGCTATCAGTGACTCATTACTGTGTACTATTGTTATTTTTTAGGAATCGTATGTCCTGCCCGATGATTCTTCGCCGAAAAACGTGGGTTACAACCAAACGACTTGATCGGTTATTTTTGCATCTGTATTTGTATATCGCTTACCACAACAAGTATTCCAAGCAGATGTTCTCGTACCGTTGAAAGCAGTAAAACATCGTTAAGTTAACTCCATAGATTAAATGGAAACTAGAATCTTGGAGTTAACTTATGCAGAATGCGGTTACTTTGCTACTTGGAGATTGTGCGGAAAAACTAAAAGAAATACCCGATATCTACCTTTAGCAATATCGTGTGATACCTCCCCGACAAGAAAATCGATTCTAGCCGAGTTAAGAGCGTTTCAAGTCGTGTATGACGCTGTTGTTGTCGGATTCTATTGCCATCCGTGCTACTATCCCAATATCAAATATTTCCAGCATCTCTTTTGTCACGATAGGTAAGCATTTTATCCCCTAAGATTAACTGCTGAACGAAAATTAAGGGGGGATTATGCTTCGCTTTAAGAAGGCCGTGATATGCAAATATGAAATAGTTGAAACAGATGATGCTGGCCGTTATGGTTTTAGTAAGATCCTTGATGATGACTTGACTGATGGTAAAAAAGACGATAATTTTGATAAACTTCAAGCATTACCGAAATGTAATAAAGAAAAAAAATCTGAATCAGATACGCCAACTTGCGCATTTTCATCCCTGTCGGCAAAGTATATAATAGAAGCCAGATCAGATCTTCAGATTTTCTACCATGGCACTTCTTCTAAATTCCTTAAAAAAATATTAAAGCACGGATTACTTCCAGAAACAAAAGAGGGAGTGTGGAAAGAAGAGGATCCTACTGCTACTCCACAATCTCCATCCCGTAAATCTTACGGCGGCGTATATTGGAGCAATCAGGTCAATACTAGCCTGCAGTATGCTGACGACACAGCAAGAAAGTTCGGTGGTAATCCGCTTATAGTGATGGCACTTTTACAGGTCAAAACAGCTCTGCCCGATGAAGACGATTTCCATTCTATTGTTACCCGATCTTTGGACACAGTATGGGGTAAAAATTATCGAATAACTAATAGTGACAAGGCGCTACTAAATGTCCTGGTAACTTTATTCTTTAATGAAAAAAGCGAAGGAGACAATATAGTCCAGTCTTTTATCGATAACTTTCTCGAAGAGCTAGGTGGCTCATCGCCTGATTCTTTAGCTCCCAAAGTGGTTACGTCTGAGTTTAAAAAAGCCCTACATGATCTGCTCTTAGCAGACATTATAAGAAGGTTAAGCCACATCCATTGGGAAGGCGACTATTTGAGGGATTTAAAAGATGTCCTAGTTGCTAAGCCAATTCCTGATGCACTAAAAAAGAAAACAGCAGCAGAAGGAGAACGGGGCTACCGAGATGCGTTATCTGTCGTGCTTAAACATGCTAGAAACTATGTCAAGCACACATATTGGAATAAAACCTTAAGAATAGTAAATCCAATAGGTTTTTCTGGTAGGAACAGGATTACGGGCATAGTAGAAAAAATCCAAAAAGGATCTTCTTGCATTTTGAAAAAACACTACGGCCAAATAGCTAATGAATGGTTGGATGGTTTTAAAAGCGGGTCATCAGGATTAAAAATTGTGGAGGCGTCACTTAGACCGAATAGATAAAACACAGATTAAAGACGGACTGCCAGATCAGTAGCGCATATTTAGCGCACTTAAAGCTGTTGTTGTTTTTCTGTCTGTACACCCTCTTTCTAATTTAGTACAACAGGATGCTTGTATACATCACGCTCAAAATAAGGACGCTTTATGATTAAACAATTAGTATCTGTACTGTTGTTTGGGGACACTAAGCGACCTCCTTTTTATGATGGAGTGGAATTACACTCTACGATTGATTACATCTGTGACAGAAACGTAGCAAATAAATATTCTGTTACCATGCGGTACTGCACAGAAGATGTGGTTGTGGAGATCTATTGGAATGCACGTATTCGAGTGTGGTATGTGACAATATTCTCTTCTTCTGAGGGTGTTTTAAAATACGATACTAAATATATGGATGCGATACCTGAGTTAAAAGAAGTAATCGATTTTATGTGTAGCACGGCAGTGAGAGAGTATAGAAAATCCAAGCAACTAGAAGCGCTTGCTAAAATAACAAAAGAAGTTAATATCTTTCCTAGACTTCTATCCAAGATGAGAGGCGATTCATGTGCCAAAGAATAGTCTTACTATCAGTGCTTTTGGTACTTTTATCTCCGAAGAAATGCGTAGCATTTGTCTTCTGATGTTAATTTTGTGTGGAATTTTTGTAACGAAGTAGTTAGAAAACGATATAAAGAATTTAGATTTTTCACTGATGCCTCATTTCTTCATGAGTTAACTAAAGGATCTTCTAAAGAATTAAATATTAACTCTCGAAAACTTCCTTCTGTTTCTACCTCGTCCTCTGTGATCCCTATGATTCCTCTCAAGTAATTCTTGTCAATTTGCTCTTACCTCACTATAAAGTCTTCGCTAGACAGTAGAATAATATACGTTAAAAAACCCCATAGCACAATGTTATGGGGCTTCGAACTCACAAACATCTGTCAGGAATGTTTTGTATTATTATAATAGGAAAAAACATGAAATTAAAAAAGAAAATTAAAGAAGATATCCTTTCTATTTTAATAGAAAAAGAAATTCCGCAAGATACCATTCAAAAGATATTGGGGAAGCTTACCAATTACACATACACTCAAATCCCAGACACTTGTCCTATGTTTCTATCGAGCAGTGATCTGGAGTGGGCAGTAAGTGTATGTCAAAGCGCAATTAAGCATTACGGTATAGAATCGCAATTAGAAAAAATCAAAGAGGAATGTTCTGAACTCCACGAAGCTGCTGACGCTTTTTCGAAGGATTCAGCACAGGAAGATATTCAATTTGGTTTTGCTGACGAGTTGGCAGACGTATATGTGATGGTTCTTCAAGGCGCACAATTGATTGGCGTAGATAAAGTTCGAGATAGGATTTCCTTTAAACTAAAACGTCTCGAAGGTCGAATAGCAGGTAGTTGATTTTTCTACTGTTTGCAAAATCTCGACAAAAATCCAAACTAAAATAAATTCAGCTCGTAATTATGTGTAGGCAAGCAATAACGCAAAGCTAACAAAAGGATCTACGCATGAGACGACGTATTGTCATACATACTGCAGATTGGCACTTAGGTAGAAATAGGAAGTATGCAGACTATTTAGAACAGCAGCGTTATATGCTGAACGCTATTTTATCTTTAGTCATAGATATACTCTCGAAACAAGAAGAAGATACGGATGTTTGGTTTATCATGGCCGGTGATATTTTTGATCGAAATGAAGACACAGACCGAGAAGAATTCATACTGCCGATTATCAACATTTTGTACCCCCTCATGGAGTTAAAAAAGAAGCACAGTAATTTTTACACTGCCATAATTGATGGTAATCACGACCGTCAACCCTACGATCCATCAGATCCTAGCTCGCTCGTCTCTGTTGCAAGTCCACTTGTTCAGATGCTTGAGGGTACACTTGTCGTAGGGGAACCAAAATGGATAGAAGATAAAAAATTACTCTTAGTTCCTTTTGGTCAATACACTGTAGATCAGTTAGTCTCGCTTTTAGAACGATATCCTGCAGAGTTTATGGTCCTGCACGAATGCTGTGCAGGTATTACTACAGATGTTGGATGGAAACCACCAAGGGATCAAGATCACTATATTGACGCTGGGGCTCTTTTAGATCGAGCCCCTTCTTTGGTCGCTGTTTTTTTAGGTGATATTCATAGGTGTCAAAAACTAGATACAAGTGGAGTATGTTGGTATTCAGGATCTCCTATTACTTTAGATTTTGGTGAAAAGATGCCAAAAGGTGTTTTAGTTCATAAATTTCATGAAGAGAATGGAAAGTGGAATAGGACATGTGATCCTGATCTTATCTCTCTTTTAGACTACGAACCTCGATTAAAATTTCATAAAAAGTTAGGTGTATTAGATAAGCCAGATTCGATTCCAGTAGAGGCGTTAAGTAGATATCAAAATCAGTATCTGCAGTTTTCTGTTACCGCTGAAGTTTATGCGCAGGTAGCAAGACAGCTACCTAACCTTTTTGATTCTCCACACGTTGCGTGGGATCATGTAGTGGAGAAAGAAAAAAGAAACGAGGATGCAGTAGTTGTAGAAGGAGAGGACGACCAGTCGCAGATCTCGTACTATCAACCACTCATTGAACAGTGGATTTCAGAACATGCAAAGGATCTAACAAAAGCGGAACGAGAGGATGCACTACTTAGGATACTTAAAGATTTTGAAACCCGTGTGTGAGGTAATAGATGCGAAAATGTATTTTAGCAGATCGCCTTTATGTTCCCGAAGAATATGTGACACCAGAGCATTTAGATCTTTTTGTTTATCAACTTGGAGATATGGAAGGTGGATATGATTATGGTCCATTTGAAGCCGTAATCGGATCAATTCGCACGTTTAGTAAAATACGACTGCAAGGGCACATATACTATGCATTTGCTAGAGGAGATTTAACCAAGCTCGGCTCCTTGTTTGGTGATTTACCGTGGGAAGATAGAACAAGTGCTCCTGCAATGCAGGTAGACCTACAATTTAAAGGTCAGCTTCACACGTGGGAAACAAAACAAATTGGACAGCAAGAAGCAGTAGAAGCGTGGCTTAAGTATAAGTCAGGGGTAATCAAGGCACCTCCTCGATTTGGTAAGTGTTGCGATGGAAATAGTATAGTACATACTACTACAGGCTCAATTCCTATTCAGGAGCTATTTACGTTAGGTCACCCAGATGGGGAGCTAGTTTCGAAAGTTATTACATTAGATACAAAAGACGGTGTTAAACAAACATCACATCTCTATAAAAAAACCGTAGATACTACAATAACGATCACTACTAAGCATGGATTTGTGTTAGAGGCTACGCCAAATCACCCTTTGTATACAAAGAAAGAATCGTCCTCTGTTTTTGATTGGGTTCATATGGATGAACTAAAGATTGGTGATCAGGTAGCATTAAAAGCAGGGTCTATGGTTTTTTCATCAAAAAAAACAAAATATCATGTGCTGTATGCTAGATACATAAAAGAGGATAGGAAATTCACTAAAAAAGTTACGTTGCGTATGATGAAAATGAGCGCCGATACGCAAAGGGATTTTTTACGTGAGATATTAGAAGATAACGAGATTGTACTAGAGAATGCCGAGGTTTTAAGATTGCTTCAAATTATGTTGTTGAACTTTGGTATAGTAGCGGAGTTATCAGAACGGCTAATAGTTAAATCAAAAGCAGACGGTCTTTTAGACGACGAAATTGTTGATATTAAAATAAATGCAAGTGCGAATAAACCTGTGTTCGATGTCGCTGTTCCTGACGGTCATAACTTTATTGCTAATGGTATTGTTTCTCACAATACAATCTCATCTATTTTTATTTTGACTAAACTAAAAAGAAAAACCCTTATTATTGCGCACCAAGTCGATCTCCTTGAGCAGTACTACAACTCCTTTGTGAAGTTTACGAACATAGAGGACGTAAAAGATGTAAAACTAAAACAAAAAGCACGTGATGCTACGGGAAGGGTGGTCGGGTTTTTTCAGGATTACGACAATCCAGAAAAATTAGATGTGTGTTTATTATGTTGGCAATCTCTGGCCAGTAAAAAAAATGGAGCAGAGCGTATCTTACAGTACGGAAATACGTGGGGTACTGTCATTGTAGATGAGTGCCACAAAGTCGGAGGTACTTGTTACGCACGCACTGTGAATCGGCTTCCGGCTCGGTACCGATTGGGGCTGACGGGTACTGTGGAGCGGGTAGACGGAAGAGAATTTCTTTTACATGATATTGTCGGCCCTGTGATAACAGAAGGACGTGTAGCATCTATTCCTTGTAAGGTGATTGTAAAACACACGGGTCTTGCGATTCAATATAGCTTTGGAGAACCTCTCCCTTATTTATATAAGCGTATGTATAATAACACAGAACGCCGAGAGATCTTGTTGCAAGACCTTGAAAAAGATGTAGCAGACGGTAAATATATTTGTTTTGCTTTTCATAGATGTTCAGTAAAGCAACTTTGCCACTGGGTAGAGACACTGCAGAGCTTGGACATTAAAGCGGAAGCTTTTTACGGTGCATGTAAAGACCGAGAGGGTGTATTAGAGCGAGCGCGATCAGGAGAGACACAAGTCCTAGTTTGTAATAGTCAGATGTTGACGGGTATTGATGTTCCGAGATGGAACGTGTATTATTCAGCCTTTCCTACATCCAATATAGTATTTAACGACGACGGGAAGTTAAGCGGCAACTTTTATCAAGAGTTTTCTCGTATACGGACTCCGTTTACATATGAGGATGGAACTGTGAAGAAGGAGGGCATCATTCGTGATTATGTGGACAGCAACTCATTATGTTATGGGATGTATAAAAAACGTTATCGCGCATACGAAAATCAAAAATTTAAAATAGCGATAATTAAATTAGAACAAAAAACAGCGATGACATTAGAATAGTAATTATTTTATGGGGGATTTAAAATGATCGATTTAGATTTTGCAAATGAAGTAGAAGAGCAAGCAGACATCTGTGCATACAAAATAGATGGGGCTCCTCACATGTATTTTGGGGAACTTTATTATGATGAAGAAGATAAAGATAGAAATAAGCTTGTTTTTAAACGTGCTCTAATCTTGGAATTAGATATGAAAGCAAAAACTTCTAAATGGATGCGTGTACCAACTGCTGGAAAAGACAGCCTTGTTGTTATAGACACTCGTTTTCAGCGTGGAGTCTTAGTTAAAAACATTGACCAAAACGATGCAGAGTCTTATAAAGAAGCATCGCTTAAATTGTATTCTAGTTTGCATCTTGTTTAGAGGTACTCAGCACGTATGGCACAGAGGTTACCTAATTGTGGAGCAAAATACTCGGACGATATTTTAGATACGTTCGCGGGTGCACGTCGTCGTGCAGCGACGTTTGGTGTAGGAGAAAAGTATCTTGCACTGACGAGCGATGATTATTTAAAAGATCCTGTAGAGCAGTACGACATTCATAATTATGCTACTCTCGATATACAAGGAACGCACACACGAATTACAGTTCCCTATGCTGTACAGCGAGAAAATGCTCTTCATATTTTAGATAATGGTATTTTATGGGCAATGCCATCGGGTATAATTGTCGTAAATTCCCCGTATGTTCTAGATGGGAATAGTAAAGAGCCTTTCTTCGGTGCAGATGGTTTTATTGCACACTTGATATGTTCTTTAGCTCATCGCATTTCGGTACGAAAAGGGACTGCGAAACAGATTGAAGTGAGTTATTTGAATGCGAATTCCTTAGATTTTTCTAGGGAGTATGATTTGGTACGTAAACACACAGTAGTGTTAGGACCAATTACAGATTACTTTTTATCTTCTGATTTTAATTCAGCTATACAGACGTTACACATACTCAAACATCATACAATCATTCTACATACTGCGACGAAAGATCTTGGTGCACTACTAGAAAAAATGAGAATAAACGTTAGTAGTGTAGACTATTTTTTTAATTTTGATGTTCGCTCGGATGCAAAAGTAGCAAGTGTGCAAGAAGAGAAAAAGAAGGTAGAGAGAAAAGAAAAAGCCGTAGGTACTCGGACACGAAAGAAAATAAAGAAAGATCTTAATTTGGATTAGGGTTGTATTTTATGGTTTACACAGTAGTAAACACATCTACTACCTATACTGAAGATGATTCAGCCTCTGTAAAAGGTGAGCAGAAATCTTCTGGAAGTGGGTTTTGGAATCTTGAGCTTGAACTACAAGCAATCAAGACCATACTTACGTCAAGCAGTGACTGGGGCGCTAAGGTGTATGCGTCTTGTAAACCGGAATTCTTTCATCACGTAACAACTAAAGCAGTATTCGGTCGTGTTCGATCGCTTATGGAAACATCGAATACCTACGAGATTCCAACTCTTGACTTTGTACTTTCTGATTCTAAAATGACGCCCTCGATTCGTCAGGCGTTAAAAGAATCATTAAACGACTCTGTGGGAGTAGTGAACAGTCAAGGCGATCATGACATACTTATTCAAGGTCTTACTACTCTAGCGAAGACAAGATCTTTTTACCAAGCCACATCAAAAGCAGTTACAGAATTGATTGATTCGGAAGAACCGACGAATCTTATTCAACAAGTAACAGATCAGCTTGGTCAGTCGTTATTTAATTTAGAGGATACGGATGACTTATTGTCGCAATTGACAATGGGTAAAAGGTACAATCAGCACGCAGAAGACTCGTTCGTACGTATTTTAAATGGATCGTTTGAACAGCAAAAGATAAAGACTGGTTTTGAAGAGTTCGACCGTAGGACTGGAGGATTTCATCGTACCAATCTTGTCATTATTGGTGCAGGTTCGGGAGGTGGTAAATCTCTTATGGCGGTAAATCTCCTCATTAGGCAGTACCGCTTAGGTTATAATACTGTTTTATGTAGTTATGAGATGACAGATGATGAAGTATTAATTCGGGTACTATCAAACATCAGTGAAGTATCTATGAATAAAATTCAAAACAACCAGTTACTTCCTGACGAAAGTCAGCAAGTAACTTCTGCTTGGCGTGAGTTTAATTTACAAGGATACGAGCAAGGAAACTCTTACGACATCATTTGTCCAAAATCAGAAACAACTGTAGCCGAGATTGGCTTTAGGGTACGAAGCCTTAAACCAGATGTTCTTATTCTAGACTATATTAACCTCTTAGCATCTTCTTCTAAAAACGAAGACGCTCAGTGGTTGAAATTAGGTGAAATTTCCCGTGAGGCAAAAATCTTAGCAAATAAGTTAAACTGCGTTGTGGTTTTATTAGCTCAGATCGATGACACATATAATTTAAGATACTCTAAGGCAATAAAAGACCATGCCAATTTTGTAATGGGTTGGGTGCGCGACGAAACCGCAAAAGCAAGTAATATGGTTACGGTTAATCAGATGAAAGCGCGTAATGCTCCTCTTTATACGTTTGAATTAGCAACGCGTTTTGACATTGCACAATTTCGCGACCCAGCACAGCTTGATCGAACTGTTTGGCCGTCCAAAGATGAATTAATGATGCTAGAACTAAGATGTCAAAAGTTAGGGCTCATGCCGGAGCCTACTGTATCTCGTGAGTTTGACGAGAAGAAAAAAATAGAAAAAACAATACTTGCAAATGAAGTGGTTATTGCGGAAGAAAAAGAAGTAGTAAAAAAAGAGAGACCTCGAACAAAAAAAGATACGCGGACTCCTCCGGATTCTGTAGTACCTCTAGATTTCTCTAAACTAAAAGTTACAGCAAGTAGCTCTAGTTCGTTTTTGCGTGATAATTTAATGTATGATGATACTGTTTAGGAAGGTGGTTTATGAAGTTTACTATTAAGACTAAAGAATTCAAAAATGTTATGAGTTTAGTTAAGACGGTCGCAGACTGTTCTGCAAACGTTAAAGTAAGTGCAAACAGCATTTGTTTATTGAGTGTAGTACCCGACACGCAGCAACTTAAATTAGAGTTCAGCTTGAATGGCTCTTTTTTGGCGTATACGTTTGAAGATGTGATAGTGGAAGGAGGAAGCAGTGAAGAACTTAAGCGATCAGTGGATTTAGGATCTTTGGCCTCTCTTAAATTCTCTGCTAATACGCTTACTATCACTCTAGGTCAAAGTAATGAAGGCAACACATTAGAATTTAAAAGCGGTATTCTACAAGGCAAACTCTTATTGTCACACCCAGACGTAGAAAAAGTGGTCGAAAGAGCAAGACCAACCGCGGACGCTATTGATTTAAATCAGCAGTTTATAGTCTCTGATTTTTTATCTGCACTAGCTGCACATACTTACGGCACGCACCATAATGCACAAGAGGCAGCAAAACGTCCTGTTCGCATCTATAGTAGAAAAGCAGGAGAAGATACAAATGAAATCGTATTTTGCTCTAGAGACAAAATCACTGCAGCCTCTCTTGTAAAAACTACGACAATCCCACTCAAAGATGATTTTAATTATTATCTATATCCAAAACCCTTACAGGCTGTTTTATCTTCCCTATCATTAGATGTCAGCCCTGTATTTCACTTCGGTAAAACGAAAGACTTTTGGCGAGTAAGTCACGGTCAGATAGATGTATGGTATCCAAATATTGTTCCTGATGTAAACGTAGACCTAGAAGAACTTGTGACTTTAGTTAACACTAGTCCTACATTTAGAATTAAAACTTCGTATGGGAGCCTTAAAAAGGCACTAGCCGAACTGGTTCCGTTTACATCTTCCGCACATTTTTTTGCTGACGGTGATATGCCTATTGTTCATCTAGTTATGGATGGTGGCATGGGGATGTTTACTTTGAATACGTCAAAAGCTAAAGATGTTGAAATCCAGTTAGATAGTATCGAATTTTCATCCTCTGGATTAGTCTATGATCCAGAAGATATTTTGAAGTTAAACTTTAAATATTTAAACGAGTGTGTTGGTTTCTTATCAGATAAGAAAGAAAAAACAGACGCAAAAGAATCCCAAGATGATGCTATCTATTTGATGTGGTGGCCATATAAAGACACGAACGCCCCTACCAAAGGAAAAGCTCTTTGTCTTAAAAGAGGCAACAATTACTACTGGATTTCACGTTTAATAGACCAACGTCGGTCTGTCTAAGGCCAAATGGTTTAGAGCGAAAGGATCTAGGATGATATTTGACCGTGCACAACCTACATTGACAGACCCTTATCTTACTAGGGAATATGCATGGCTTCCTTCGCGGGAAGCTAATACTTATTACTCTTGGCTTATGCCGATAGCAGAAGAGGTGATCTTTCATTCAGAGACAGATAAGCTAGAAATTGCATTAGGATTTGGTGTTCTTTTTCATGTTTACTATGGTCCTCTACGCCAAGAGATGCTCTATCGCATTCTTTTTACGCAAGAGATGCCGCAGCGATTCATGCTTAAACCATCTCCGTACTGTCTATTTTGGAGCTATGGCACAGAAGGCGGTGCGTCTACGAAGGTTAAATATCATTACCGAGATAGGTTTTTGTCTTTACATGAATGGTGTGATAAAGGATCCTTCCTCGCTGTTCTTAGACAGCATCATTACGAATCGAATGTAAATACCATTTGGACTAGATAATATGTTTGCACTCATTATTCAGTATAACTCCTCTGTGGGCCATACTCCCGCTGGGGTAGTTATTGTTCACGCTACACATGAACCTGTTTTAGTAGGAGAAACCCCTCTTAGTCAGTTACTTCTATCTCTCTATACGAAGGGAATTAGTTTCTCTTGTTATGACCGATCAGCACAAAAAAAGAGAACGAAAGTAGTTCGCGCTAAAGATTTAAGTGGGTTTTTAAATTCAGAATATTTCATGCTAGCCAATATGACGATATACACTCTTCCCTATGAGAAGGGAGCAAGTATAGAAATAGATGGTCTACCATATAAGCTAAAGGAAATTCATGGATAATTTAGCAGTCAGGATTGCATCTGATCCGGATCTTATGAAAAACGTATATTCAAAACTCAGAGATCCGTATTACACGATCCCTAATTATGAAGAAGAGATTAAAAAAATGCGCGGTATTCGTTCTGCGGATAAAGGCGTGTTGGTTTCCAAAGTAACTACACCGGAGGACTACCAAAGTCAATTAGCACTCATTTCTGTGGTTCAAAATTGCTTAGACCACATACATGAATTAAATACAAACCTCTATATCATTCAGTCGAGATATAAAGAATTGTTAGGAGCAGCGAATCGTATCATTACGCTTAAGTATTTTGACGAGTTAAACGAACTAAAAGACGGCGTTAGAAAAACAGTAATGGCTGTATCCTTACAACCGGCACAAGAAGGAATTGATCGGCTGCAGCATCTTATCAATTTAGGTGAGAACACATATAAACATCTCACAGCGACCAATTGGAATTTAAAAGAAGCAACTGAGATTATCACACAATATTTAACCATGTATCGATTTGGCACATCCTCTCGTATCCCCATGGGCGATGAGGTTTAAATCATATTAGAACAAAAGGAGTTAAGGATGAGCCTACCGACTCAAGAAGAAGTACAACAAGTATTAACGGATCGTCCTAGTGACGATCTTTATCAAAAGGTAAAACCCAACCTGTCCAAAGTGTCCGCTCCAGCACAGGAACTTACTAAAAAGATCAGCGATCTCATACTCACAGATATGGCTTACGATTTTGCTGTCGCAAATAGCTTAGATGAAGTAGGCAAGGTTATTGAATATTTCGCACAAGAAAATCAAATAGAATCACCTGAGTTCTCTGGAAAAGTACTTATGGCAAATCTTTCTCGTATCTCCCAATTTAAACTTAGCTTAGATTTTGCAACCTTAATGGGTATTAGTGGACAAGCATACGAGACTGTGCTTAAAGCAGAAGCAGACCGCCTGTGGGGAACCGCAAATGCACCGAAGAACCTCTTAGTTAAAAAACAGCAAATAATTCAACAGGCGAAAACAGAAACAGGTGTTAAGGAAACAAAATAGTTGGAGATTGTATGCGATTTGATAAAGTTCTTTGGCTTGATACAGAAACATTATCCTTAGATCCAAAAGTCGCATCTATACGAGAACTATCCTTTGTCGCGGAGGTAGGTGGCCACCAAGTAGGGGAAATACAAAGTTATAAAGTTCAACCTATACTGCATCTAGAAGATCAAATATATGGTCATTACTGCATAGACGATTTTTGTAACGAGTATAATAAAAAATTTCATGCCAAAGACCCAGATAGGTTAGTTACTTTTGGCTTTGAGGAAACTACACCTCTTTTCTTTCATTCCTACTCTGCCCTCACGTTTAATATTCCTGCTCCTCACGTGTTAAACCCATCAGACTGGTTAATAGGGCGCGATATACTTCCTGCATATGAAGTGTTGAGTTTGTTACGAACATATCTAAAAGAAAATAGTAGCACAGATACTAAATGGGTTCTTGCTGGTCATAATATAAAATATGATTTAGATGTTCTTCTGAATTGGGCTACTCGAATTCTAGGTAAAAATGAATCTAAGATGTTCTCCGACATCATCCATAATTTCGTATATCTCGACACTCTTTCTCTTTCTCGCTGGATGCAGTACAGCGGTCGTTTACAAAGCACACAAGCTAATTTAGGCATAGTTGCACAGGAACTAGGGATAAGCACATCCAATTCGCATACTGCAAGCGCGGATGTCTTTATGTGTAAAGAAGTTGCTAAGTACCTACTGGAAAGTGAATCACTCTAAATTATAGCTAAATCATAATATCTACAATCAGGATATCGTCTCTGTACGTACTTGATGTTTTCAAGAATGGCAAATATCCCAATGAATCTTAAGTAATAAGATTCATTTAAAAAGTACAATCAGCATGTAACTAAGGAGGGGCTCGTATGTCCGTTATCGTACTCGGAGATTTGATTATCGATGATTATAAAGTTGTAGACGTTACGCGCATCTCTCCGGAAGCACCGTGCATGATTGGATTAGCGCACGATGAATATATAAGACTAGGTGGGGCAGCTAACGTAGCGGCCAATATTTTCAAATTGGATAATTCAGCAGTCCTTGTTGGTCAGGGACAATATGATACGTTCTTTCCTTTGCTCAACAATCTTGGTATGCCCGCCCTTCTATACCCAGGACAACACTCCATCAAAACGCGTTTCATAGACCATAAATCACGCACACAGTTATTTCGTTACGATATAGAAAAGATCCTACCGCAAGATAGTCGCGAAGACTTAGTAGAGTATTCTTCTTTTATCGATTCGCTCAATTTCCCCTCTTATAACGTCTGCGTTCTGGTAGACTACATGAAGGGGATGGTGCGATATAATGACGTAAAGAGAATAAAAGGATGTAAGGTAAATATTGTCAGCACTAAGAACACAAAACCTCATCGCATTCTTCCCAAAGCAAGTAAAAATCGCCATCAGCCAATTAATATTCTTGTGGTTAACGAAAGAGAATTTGCCAGTGCACAGCCCATCATCGGTTATCAATATGCGGTACGAACGGAAGGAGAGAAAGGCATAAGTGTATTTAAATTTAGATCCGTTAGTGATGATTGGTCAGAATCTTCGTTGTTAGTTCATATTGAAGGACTAAAAGTAGATGTTTTTGACGTCACGGGCGCTGGTGATACAGTAACTGCTGTCATCGCATACTGTCTAGATCAAATGGGGTTTTCCGAGGAAAATCTGATCCGTGCGTGTTTTTGTGCCAACATAGAGGCATCAAAAGTAGTTACTAAATGTGGTACCACCGTTCTAGAAACCGCACCTGATATTCTTTTGGATACATTCAAAACAGCCACATGGAAACCCCACATATAACCGAGGTTGGAATCTTTCGGATGTAGCTAAAGATCACCGGAGAAGAGGAGATCTCCTCCGGTGATGGGTATTTAGCAGTCGACTCATTATCTAATAAAATATGTATATTCAATAGCTTACTCCGTAACCTCAATTCTCATCAAAAAAACCGATAAGCTCTTTATTTCACTTGAATTAAGGAAATCAGCATGGATGTTGTAGCTATTGGCAAAATTGCAAAATTATTGGGCGTGTGCGTTCTTACTGTCCGAAGGTGGCATCGCGAGGGAAAACTTGTTCCATCGTTCACAACAATTGGTGGACATAGACGCTACAATTTTGATGAGGTCAAAAAACAGTTCCAGCCATTGAAAGATAATCGCATGACCGTGGGATACTGTAGAGTATCTAGCTCGGACCAGGCCGCCGACTTGGAAACGCAGAAACAAGTTGTTAATAAAGCTCTTTCTGAAAAAGAAAATTCCCTCCTGATCTCGGACAAAGGATCCGGAATCAACTTCAAAAAGCGAGGCCTACTAGAACTCCTCGACAAAATTATCTCTGGTGATGTCAAAGAGGTTCTGGTCACGCACAAAGATAGGTTGGTTCGATTTGGCTTCGAGCTGATTGAGCGTATCGCAAGCCACTTCGGAACTCGGATCACCATTTTGATGAGTGATGAGAGGACGGCCTCCTTCGAAGAGGAGCTTGCCAATGATCTCATCACCATCATCACTGTTTTCTCGAGTCGCCTTTATGGCAGAAGAAGTCACAAAAATAAAAAATTGGCCGCGGCAAAAAACAGTTGAAATACTTTTTAGCATCCACTACAGTCGCCATACAATTTAACGGCGTTTGCGTTAAGACTTTATTTATAGTATAAAATAAGAATTTTACGGACCACTCATGCAAAAAGTCACCCGCACTGTTTACTCCAAAAATTTGAATCTAGGCAAGTACGAAGAGCTTTCTTCGCAAGCCAAGATGCTAGGATCTCTTCGCAAGGAGCTCTGGCATAGATTCGGATCAATAGGTGGCGTTGGTGCGAATCATCGCAAAATAAGGGATGAGTGGGTGAAGTCGCGAAACTTTGCTCCTCTTCCTGCTAAAGCCTGGAAAGAGACTGTGCGTGATGTTCTTGATGATATTTCACTGTACGAAGAGGCTGCCAAAGTCAAAGTCAGAGCAGCGATTTCGAGAAAATTCAAAGATGACGATAAGAGGAAAGAGCTTTACCGAGCTTTGAAAAATGGTGAATGGATCAATAATCCTTACCTCTGTCGCAAAATGAGAAAGCATAAGAGACACGGACGAACTAAAGTCAGTAATCAAATTATTCTGGAAAACGGAGTTTATCGTCAGTTTAAAGATAGCAATGGACAGACATGGCTCAAAATTCCATCTTTCAACAGGGGTAAGATGGTCACCATACCTCTTAACTCTAACCTACATCTTAAAGGGGGTTTAAGGCTTATACTGGACGATGGTAAGGTAGCAGTTCACTACACCATCCCACAAAAAAAGTTCCGACCTGCAGGTGACAAAGTCATCGGAGTTGATAAAGGTTATACGGAGGCCTTTGCCGACTCAGAAGGTCGATTTTATGGAACGGAACTTGGCGATGTTCTTACTGAGGGCACGGAGAAACGTCATGGGCGCGGTAAAGCGCGCAACAAATTGCATCAAATCGCCAAAAAGAAACCGCATAAAGCGCGAAACATCCGAAAATATAATCTTGGTCGCAAGAAGCTGACTCGTCAATATGATCATCAAAAAGAGCTTATTCGGGGCATCGCATTTCAATCTGCTCACGCCATAGTAGATCATGCCTGCGAAGTGAGAGCTGAAGATCTTACAAAACCTTTTGCGAGTCAGCAAAAATTTAAGAAGTTTAATCGCACTATGTCTGGATGGACCAAAGGCTCACTAGCAGAAGCGTTAAATGTGGTAACAAAGGCAAGAGGTTCTTGCCTGCGAGTCGTAAACGCCGCCTATACATCACAAGTGGACTCACAAACCAATCGTCTTGAAGGACGGCGGGTTGGTGACAAATTTTATCACGTAAGTGGGGATGTTTCGCATGCCGATACGAACGCTGCCAGAAATATCAAGTGCAGAGCTGATGATACCGACATCAGCCTTTATACCCCTCATAGGGATGTAAAGAAAATCTTGCTTGGTAGAATGACGGCAATCGGAGGAGCTAGCTGTGGAATAAACAGTGACCGTCCTTCCTTGACTCTAGTTGCACGCCGTGAGCGGGTATCAACGGAGAGCGAATTACTTAAGCGCCTGATTGTATAGATTTAAACAGGTAATTAGGAACGGGTTAAACTTGATATGAAGGACATATCAAGCCCAACATTTATTTTAATTTGCCGTCCATAGCTAAAAACGTTCCTAAGCAATTCAAATATTCTTGGTACATTTATTTAATAGGAGTATTGCCACTCTCCCGCTTTAAGATATTTAACCGAACCCGTAGTGTGGTCTAAAAGGAACATAGTTTTTATTGGAAGAACTGTATTTGCCTTACTGGTTGTCCAGTAAGTACCTTCCATCAATTCATATCGTTGACCCGCCAAGCGACTTGGTTGGTTATCCTCATACAGATGTCCAATATAAGCAATACCAGCCACAAGGCCCAAAACTTCTAGATAATTGAAACCCCCCAAAAACATATAAGATACATGTCGGAAATTTTTTAAAAATCTTTAGTATAATTTATTTATCTAATTGTTACTTATAGTTAGGAGTAGAAATAAAGAGATACTATTTTTAGTGTGAGCTACTTTTAAGTAACTAAAAAAGAGGTTACTCGGCTAACCGCATCAACTCGGCACTGTTATGTCACGAAGGGTCGACATTATCTTTGGGACAAAGTCCACGCCTTTTTGTATAGCAGCCACTTGGAGTGTAGGATCATATATTTTAATATTATTAGGTTCCGCCGTCTGTAGGATGAATTTACAGTTTGCCTTTTTTATCGTAGGTAGTATCCCTAGAAAGCCGTCAGCAGGGAAGCAAAAATCTGTTATAATAAATTCTGCCCACTCGATTTTAGGAATAGCTTCTTCTGAAGTGAGTACGTGTATAATAGTAGCATTTGGGATGACTATGTTGGTAATTTGGACTATCAACTGCGCTGCGTATTGGCTGTCTTCGACAATAAGAATTTTCACGTTCCCTCTTAAAATTGCTAGGTGTTAATGAGGATACACTACGTATTTTATACCAATTAACAATTGGTATGATTATGTACTCTAGTGAAGCCTCCCCTCCCTAAAGGACGGGGGATAACAATCGAACCCACAGCCGAAGCAGCAATCTGTATACAATTTTAACTGGCTTAAATAGTTAGATTTTTGTATTATTTTTCGGTAATAGGGGGACAACGTGAAACAAAAAAATACAAGACGCTACTGGTTTTTGTCCGATATCCATATCGACCACCCTAATGTATTACGGCTATCAAATCGATCTTTCTCCAATATACAGGAGATGGAACATACCGTTATCCAAAATATCAATAAGGTTATTCGCCCAAACGATATACTTATCTTAGTAGGCGATATATCTCTGGGCAAAAAAGAGTCTTGGGTTAGGTTTCTATCTGCACTCAACACAAAGAATATAATCCTTGTCAAAGGAAATCACGATGCGTGGAAAAATATACCTAAAGATATGCTCTTGATGATTGTAGAACAGATGACAATAAGGATACACGGAAGATTATTTGTTGTGTCGCATTATCCTTACCGATGCAGTTGGTGGCGTGCGTTTATCAAACGCCTTCATTCTGCAGTATTGAGTAAAAAAAGACCGAGAGATACAGGATTGTGGTTACTCCATGGTCACGATCACAGGAAAACCCTACTTGTTGATTACCACCCACGGATGATAAGTGTGGGATGTGACGCTACAGGGTTTAAACCTATATCAGCAGAGGATATAATTAGAATTGTTCAGATTCAAGAAAAGAAAAATAAACCCACTTTTTTCCAACTTTTGCAGGAAAAATTATGCTAAACAAAAAAGCGCTTAAATATTTGAGGCAAGCAGACACACAACTAAACGGTAAAAACCCTAAAACTGCATTGCCCCTTTATCGGAAGGCCGTTGCTTTAGATGCGCTTTTACACCAAGCTCATTATGGTATTGCAGCGTGTCACGTATCCTTATCTTCTACTGTAGTAGACGAAGCGGTGGAACATATTACAAAGGCGCTGCAAATCTACCCTACAGCACAATATTTAGATTGTGCATCTTTAGTCTTTTTAACTAAAGGTATGTACGAAGTAGCTCTTCGGTATCAGTCGCAGGCATTAAAAATTGAGCCTACGGCAGAAAATATGTTTAAACTCTCTGATATGTATAAAAAGCTTGGGCTTTACTCTGACGCATTAAAAGCGGTGCTTCCTATAGTAGGTACGTCAGAAGAAGCACCTCTTCAAATTCCCATGCATATGGCGTCCATATACTTAACTTGTGGTCAGTACTTAAACGGATGGGAAGGATGGGAATGGAGAAGAACTAAAAAAGGATTTTATAGAAATTATGAAGAATGTGAATACTGGGACGGAAAAAAAGAACCAAGCGTGATTTTTTTATACGGGGAACAAGGTTTTGGAGATATTATCCAATTTTCTAGGTTTATTCTTACGTTTAAAAATAAATATCCTAAGACTAAAATTATTTATGAATCATCCGCTCCCCTTAAAGACCTATTTAAAGAAAACTTCCTTCTCGATGACATCGTGGATATTACAGAAAAGCCATCAGGATTTGATACCCACTGTTCTCTATTAAGTTTAGCACATAGATTTCAAATAGAGGTAACTTCTATTCCCTACTCCGATGGGTATTTAAAACCAAACGAAGAAAAGAAAGCATATTGGAAACAACGACTAGATGGAACTTCAAATAATAAATTAAAAGTAGGTCTTGTTTGGCATGGGCAAGCTATTACTAAAACCGGCGTAGACCAAAGGAGAAATATACCTCTTTCCTTATTTGAAGATATGATACTAAACACAAAAGAAGATATTTCTTGGTATAGTTTACAAAAAGACATTAAACCTGAACGTAAAAATATGATGCATGATCATACAGGAGAATTTAAAGACTTCTCTGATACCGCAGCCTTCATTTCTAACCTAGATCTCGTGATAACAGTAGACACCGCTGTAGCTCACTTGAGTGGGGCTTTAGGCATTAATACTTGGCTCCTATCGAGAATGGATGGATGCTGGAGATGGGGGAATGCAGAAGATAATAAAATGCGAACCCCTTGGTATACTTCTGTTCGTGTGTTTAGGCAGCACGAATGGGCAGACTGGAGATCTACTCTTAAAGAAGTACATGTCGCCTTAACTTCGAATCCGAAAAGAATATTCGATTAATTATATTGACTGGCAGTCAATATGGCATTACGAATACATCTATCTAATTTGAGACTAATTTCTTTTTCCTTGCTTTTGTGTATAACGATAGTATGCTTTGCCCCCTAATTGCTTATAGGAGGAACCCATGTTGGAACTACCACAAAATATAGAGGAAATTAATGAGCGAGTGAACGCCATGTGCGATGCGTTTGATGCCGTTATTTTAGATTATGTATCAGCACAAAAAGACGATGATGGATTAACACCTTTTGTTGTTACGCACGCAATTGCAAGCATTATAACAAAGCTTGGCTTGATCATGGAATGCAAAAGAGAGAACGTGTTTAATTTTCTTAATGAAATTGTCCCTTCAAACGAAGATTTAGAAAAAATTAAAGAAGAAAGCAATATTCCAGATAATTTATTGCATTAAATATCTACCCATTCTGGAGTTTCTGTATCAAAAGATCTTTCTCCTGCGTTATTCTCGCATCCTTCGTTTTGACAGAACCACTCGTAGTCAAAAGATTTGTCTAACGCGTCACATGCGGCAACTGTTCCTGCACATTCTCGACAGATAGCATTTTTCACTAACCATGCTTCTTTTCTATTTCCGCCAAGAACAACAAAGCCATTTGATGTCCACAGTTTCTTTTCCATCATTCCCTCCTATTCCACAAATCTACGGCTCTTTCTTCAGTATGGGCAAGAGGGCCGTCTGCGAGACAAGAAGCACAAGCAACAAAATGGTTCATGATTTCTGCTTTCTTAAGCTTAATCTCTTCTCCCTTACAAAAAGGACAAGGTTCGATATGCACTAAAGTTTCTACCATAATAGTTATTTTCATTTTTTGTCTTGTCCCCAATCTATTATAATAGGCTTTGGTTGCTTAGTTTCGTAGATGGCTTGCAGTTTTGCCGTCATATTTTTAGGGACTTGGTTTTGCAAAGGAGTTACTAATTTTCTAGCCTGTGGATCGTCATCAGCTTCGAATTCAAAAGATAGTGTTAATCGATATTTTCCCATTCTCTTATTTCCTCGTAGTTGTTAGCTGGTATTGCACTTCTAATTGGACTTCGAATGTTTTTTCGCAGTAGCCACATTCTATGTCTTCTATATCGCCGTCCTTCCACCGATACTCCCACCAATCATCATCCTCTTTAAAACAATGAGGGCAGACTAGTGTAGTATCTCGTATCTGATTAAATTCGGCGTATTCCTGTGTTAACTGGTGGACTCTTTCTTCTTCCTTCTGCTGATCGAATTGGGCTCTATGCGCTAAACAAACATCAAAACTTTTGTCGGTATCCCAACTGATTTCTACATTACAAATTTTACATCTGCGCATGAATTTTTTCCCTTTTCTAACCTTCTGGACATTGGCTTCGTGAATACTTTCGTTCTTTGCATTCACTAGCGATTTAACTGGAGGGGGTGTTCTTAATTTTTGTTCTTCTTCCGAGAGAGGTGTCTTTTCTACATTTTTAATTTTAAATATTGTAGGAAGCCTACCGACTGGGTCGCAGTCTTTTTCTCGAATTAGAACCCCCGACACAACACCGCGAACAGCCACCTTCTTTAGAAAAAGATAGAAATAGTCCTTCTGATAATTGTAGGGAGTCTCAGACTCTTTTCTTTTTTGTGTTGACTGACGTATGGGAGCATCTGCAAGATCCCGATAAAAACCTAATTCATGTGACGTCAATTTTTGTGACGTCACTTTTTGTTCTCTAGTCACGTTTTTTCCTTACCCTTTCCCAACATTCTTCCGCTATATGCCCAAAGTTTCCACAGAACAGACAGTCGGAATTATCTACTGCAATACATTTATCACACGCAGCACGACCACATTTTGGACACGATCTTCGTGTTCCCTGTAAACCACAAGAAGGACACCTTTGAGAACCTAAACTTTCTCCCATCCGTTTTAACATTTCTCCTAGATCATCATGCATAGCATTACCTTTTGGCGCAGTAGTATTCTTCGGAAAAGAAATATATTCTTTTTGTTGTACTCTGGCTATAGAGGATTTTTGTTATGTGGAGAGTTTTCCTTTTATTTGTTCTTATCTCATGTGGGGAGCGTAGTGACCTTTCTTCGTTGCAAGAGGCAATGGATAGGGCAAATGATCCGAAGTGGATTCCGGGCGCAATATCCTCTTTAACTTACACTTTTTCGGACCTTCCTTCTTCGGCTAGTGTTTCTCGCCTGTGGGGTGGAAATTGGTACCCACACGCAAAGGGTGGGACTATGCCCACGATGAAAAAGTATGACGAAGCAACAAAGTCCAAGGCATTCGAGTGGGAGAGTGCTTCCATACAGCGACACGCAAATGTGCCTTGGGCAGGCCACTGTAACGGACTTGCCGCAGCGGGAATCATGACGGAAGAACCTACGCGCTCCGTACTCTATAACGGCGTTACGTTTACCGCAGAGGACGTAAAGGCTCTTCTTGTCGAAAGTTGGCAAGGAAGTGGTTATATAATCGGAGGTAGATGCGAAAGAGATAAAGTGACGTACGACACCTACGGAAGAATAGTGGAATCAGAATGTAGAGATGTAAATCCTGCTACCTTCCACCTTGCCTTGACTAACTACTTAGGTCTGTTTGGCAAGCCTATTATTGTTGACGTGGATAACTCAGAGGCCGTTTGGAATTATGCTGTCGTTGACTATAGTTTTACGTCTACAAATTTGTCGCTACTAGAAGCAGCATCTCTGTTAAACACGCCAACACACTATGTGTTTAATTCCTCGGCTGTGGATATAGTTAGAGTAGTGATATCTGTAAACTACTTAAACTTTTCTAAACGACAATATGAGTATGTTTTGGAACTAGATCAAAAGGGACAGATTATAGGAGGAGAGTGGTTAGGAGATAGTCGTAACAATCATCCCGATTTTATTTGGCGTCCATTAGATCCTAAGCCTGAAAATCCGCATTTAGATTTAAATATAGTGACTGAAATATATTTAAAGTCCGTGATGAATTAATGAAGTTGGAGCCAAAGCTGAAATGCGGAGCAACTCGGTTATAACCTTCTTGTTAAATTCGGAATATTCTTTGTTATCGGAATGCACATCCTAGATTTGCATAGATCAAGATTAAGTTCGTGTGAAACTCGATGCAAAAAGGATGAAACATGCGATTGTGGAGAACGTCACTATTTAATAAATATCAGATAATTGCAAATGAGTTCCTTCCTACCGAGATGGATTCTTTATATGATCTTATGACCAACAAGCAGTATGTAGTTTTTACTAAAACACCTAAATTAGAATACGCTAAAGATTTACATAAAGTAGATGTACTAAAGGGATTAACCGGCCTTATCGGTTATAGTAAAAAAGAATTATCGAGTCTCACTCCTACGGAGATTAAAACTGCTAAATACGCACATATTGTTACGCTCACAACTAAAAATATAATTAAAGTACGCGGAATCTCTGATGAAAACGCACTTGCGATGGCACAGAAAATAAAGCACCCTAGTTTAACCACATTAGACGCGGTGGAAAAAGCTAGATCGTCCAATATGAGCCTGTATGTCTGGCTTGATATTTTGCTTAAGGGCCGTGATGTAAGTAAAGATCTATCCACACTTAAAATTGATGTGGCGGATTATTACGGGAATGTTCTTTTGTTTTCACCCAAGGCTTATAAAGTAGAAAAAACGTATCTTCTAGAAAAGAAAAAAACTAAAACCACAAACACCTCTCTTTCTGAAGAGGAGAAAAATATTTTAGCTGATTATGTGCCGGATCTTGGAGATAGCACCAGCTTTCGTATTCCCATGCCCCCAGAGAAAATAAAAGAAAACGCAAGTCAAATGAGTGATGATGATTTGGCTTGGCATCTTCTTAACTCTAAAAATGCTAATGCACTCGGTGATGCAGAGTTTATGCGTAATCGCCTTGGGTTTAGGGAAATTTGTATTCTTATACTTATGAATAAGAATATTACGAAAAAAGAGCGAACAGAAATAGCTGAGTACATGCTAGATAAAATGGGAGTGTCGTTTGTTGGCGGACCTACACTTCAAAAGTATATTATCGCGCTTGCAAAATCAGGTGCGATAAGTAAGGAGATTGTAACCGCAGGACAAGAAGATACAATAAGTCGAGATATTACATATGGGAAAATTTCAAACCCAGAAGACATAAAAAATCTCGACTATAAAAAATATGCACATGAGCTTTCTGAAAATCCACATACACCTTCTGACGTACTAGAGAAAATTGTTGTGCACCAAAAAGAAACTGCCACTAAGAATGATATGGCTAATGGTGAGATAACTTGGACAGGAAGAAATCCAAGCTATGGCGGTCGCATAGGAGAAGATACGAAGATCCATTTTACAAAGGCCATATCTCATGCAAATTATCCTTTAGACAAACTATTGACTCTGTTTAAAAAGTATAAGGATAAATATAAATCAAACCCAGCAGCGATTAATGGTCTTATTGCTACGCTGTGGCAAAGACCCGATCTTCCAAAGAAAATCGCACTTGAATTAGTTGAGCATGTGAAAAAATACAATAAGAAGTACATTCCTTCTATACCGCCCGCTTGCTTTGATGAGGAGGAAGCTCTTTCCTATTGGAAGTCTTTACCTAAAGATAGAAAAGATTCTTTCGTGGATCATCCAAATACCCCGAACGAAGTTTTATGGGATGCCCTCGATGCTAAAAATGAAAAGTATTATACGGTTCGTCATGAAGCTTATAAAAAACTGCGTGAGAGAGGTGCTATCACAGATAAGGATGTTATTACTAAGGCTAAAAAAGAACTTAAATTTGATGCCCCAGATGAATTACTAAAAGAATTTGGTCTCCAAGCCTATCTTGGTACCAAAGGCAAGCAAAAAATAAAATTTACGAAAGTTTCAAATGCTGACTTAAATAAGCTTAACGCAGAAATGAAATCTGCAACTACACATGATGATTTTACTTTTGAGGTTGTGGCTGCGTACAATATAGATAAACAAGTTCATAAAGACTTTCCCGCCACAGCAAAGAAAATTGGAAACATAAAGCACGGTCTTTATCATGGGACATCAATGTCTAATGCAGCCGGAATTTTAGCAAAAGGCATTACAACAAAAGAAGGATCAAGAACGGGAGCGATGTTCGGTAACGGATTCTATCTGGCTTCCTCTGCATCCAAAGCAGCACAGTACGCATCGGATAACTTTAGTAAAAGTGGTTACGGGGTAGTGTTTAAAATGGACGCTGCTTTAGGTAAAGCAGCAGAATGGAAATACGGAAGACCTGAACGGGACAGTCGTATGAAGAACCGCGACGAAAAAACACAAAAAGCACTAGAAGAATATGCAGATAAGGAAGGATTCGATCGTTGGGCTGACGTCCCTCGATGGCATTTGACACATGATTCTGTATGGGCAAAGAAAGGGCTTGCTCTACTTCACGATGAGTACGTAGTAAGATCTAGTGATCAGATTGATATTAAAGAAATTATTATCGTACATAAGGAAGAAAATGAGTAAGAATGCGATATTTTCATGCGATAATTCGATTTCCTATTTTCCTGTGGGCTTGGCTTCGTTCCGAACCTGCACCACAAGAATTAGCTAGAGCTAGACTTTCCCTCTGTTGTGAATGCCCTGAGTTAGATTTACTTACACGTCAATGTAGAAAATGTTGGTGTTTTGTGCGATTAAAAGTTAAATGGAAGACAGAACATTGCCCATTAAAAAAGTGGTAGGAGATTTCTCTGTGAATATAAGAACGTACTCGCAGTCTTTTTTTCATCGCATAACAAAAAAATATACACCCGTCACAGCTAACAAAACAGTGGTCATAACAAAAGGATCCTACTTGTTTCACGGGTCAATCGAGGAATTTAGCAGCTCCCTTAAGCCGGGAGGTGACGACCTAATTTGGTTTTCGGACAGCCCAAAGATTGCACAACTTTATATCCCACGTGCGGGATCTACCATGAACGTTTCTCCTTCTGACGTCGCGCGTCCCGATAAAGACGAAAAAATCCAAAAAATTCAGCAAGAGATAGGAATTGATTACGACTACGATAAGGTTGAGTGGGAAGGTAGAAGGCTTAAAAGTTTTCCTAATCCCAAAGGATGGGACCGTTTCCCCAAAGAGGAAGAAGTAGAAAGGCTCTTAGAAAAAAACGGTTTTGAAAAAGACGGCAGAATGTTTAAAATTATGATGCATGGCGACAAGTTTCTTAAATCA